>Ga0209208_10002872_pt1 | contig 24755 bp, 23 predicted proteins | sample S1TSphfallax_3_FD_187694 | JGI IMG/M metagenome (GOLD analysis project Ga0209208, IMG submission 187694) | Host-associated microbial communities from peat moss isolated from Minnesota, USA - S1T2_Fd - Sphagnum fallax MG (SPAdes) (version 2) | ecosystem: Host-associated > Plants > Peat moss >...
TGCTGCGCAACCTTTTGATCGATGTCACCGGCAACACGCATCGTGCCGAGTTCTGCATCGACAAGCTGTACTCGCCGGACGGTCCCACCGGTCGCTTGGGCCTCCTGGAAATGCGCGCCTTCGAAATGCCCCCGCATTCGCGCATGAGCCTCACGCAGCAACTGCTGCTGCGCGCGATGGTGGCGCGGTTTTGGAAGACGCCCTACGCGCCGCCCACGCTGGTGCGCTGGGGTACCGAGTTGCACGACCGCTTTCTGATGCCGTACTTCGTCGAACGCGATCTCGAGGATGTGATGCTCGACATGCAGACCGAGGGGTATCCGCTCGAGCGCGAGTGGTTCGCACCGCATTTTGAATTTCGCTTTCCGAAGTACGGCGACTTTGCGACCCGCGGCATGCAGCTGGAACTGCGCCAGGCTTTGGAGCCCTGGCATGTCATGGGCGAAGAGGGCGGCGCGGGGGGCACGGTGCGCTACGTGGACTCGTCCGTGGAGCGTCTGCAGGTCAAGGTTGCGGGGCTGGCTCCGGATCGCTACCAGGTCACGTGCAATGGTCGCACGGTGCCGCTGCAGCCAACCGGGCAGGTCGGCGAGTTCGTGGGCGCGGTGCGCTATCGCGCCTGGCAGCCATCATCAGCCTTGCACCCGAGCATCGGTGTGAACGCGCCGTTGACGTTCGATCTGTACGATACGTGGATGAAGCGGTCGATGGGCGGATGCCAATACCACGTGGTGCATCCCGGTGGCCGCAGCCACGAGAGATTCCCGGTCAATTCCTTCGAAGCGGAAAGTCGCCGCCTGGCGCGTTTCTTCCGCATGGGTCATACCCCCGGAACCATGACCGTGCCCACTCCCGTCGTCGAGCGCGAGTTCCCGTTCACGCTCGATCTGCGCAAAGCGAACGATGGCAGAAGCTCGACTTGAAAGTTATTTGAGCGACAGCAGTCGCTACGACGAGTTGCTCGATGCGGCAGGCAGCGTGCGCCCGCATTGGCGGCCGCTGGTCGAGCGGGTGGCCGGTGAGGGTGCCGACGCGGTGCGTCGCGGGGTCGAGCTGGCGCGCCGCCTGATCGTCGAGAACGGCGTGACCTACAACGTGTATGCGGATCCCCAGGGCCGCGACCGCCCGTGGGTGCTGGATCCGCTGCCGATCCTGCTGACCGCCGCCGAGTGGCGGCAGATCGAACGGGGCGTGATCCAGCGAGCGCGACTGATGGACGCGTTGCTCGGCGATCTCTACGGCGCGCAGTCGCTGTTGGTGGACGGCACCATCCCCGCGGAATTACCCTTCGGGCACCCTAATTTTCTGTGGCCGTGCCATGGCGTCACGCCCGTCGGCGGCCATCGCCTCCAGGTGTATGCCATCGACATCTCGCGCTCGGTGGACGGGCAATGGTGGGCGCTGGCCGATCGCACCCAGGCCCCCTCGGGCCCGGGCTATGCCCTCGAGAACCGGCAGATCGTCTCGCGCATCTTTCCCGAATTGCTGAGCGAGCTCGGGGTGCGCCCGCTCGGCGGGTTCTTCGGTGCGCTGCGCGAGAATCTCTTGCGGCAGGCGCCCGGCGGCGAGGTGCCGCTTGCGGTGGTGCTCACGCCGGGCGCCTTCAACGAAACCTATTTCGAACATGCGTATCTGGCGCGCCAGCTGGGACTGCCGCTGGTCGAGGGACATGATCTGACCGTGCGCGGCGATACGGTGAGCTTGAAGACGCTCGGCGGGCTGCGCCGGGTGCATGCGATTTTGCGCAGGCTCGATGACGATTTCTGCGATCCGGTGGAGTTGCGTGCGGACTCGGCGCTGGGTGTGCCGGGGCTGATCGGCGTGGTGCGCGCCGGTAACGTGGTCATCGCCAATGCCCTGGGCAGCGGCGTGCTCGAGTCGGCGGCGTGGATGGGATTCATGCCCGCGGCGGCACGGCGGCTGCTCGGCGAGGAACTCATGCTGCCGTCGGTGGCGACATGGTGGTGCGGCGAGAAGCTCGCGCTGGATTACGTGCGCGCGAACCTCGATCGGCTGGTGATCAAACCAACCTATCCAAATCAGAAATTCGAGGCAGTGTTCGCCCGCGATCTCGCACCTGCGGCACGTGCCGCGCTGCTCGAACGCGTGAGCGCACGGCCCCACGCGTATGTGGCTCAGGAACGCCTGGCCTTCTCGCAGGCACCAGTGTGGCGCAGCGGCGGGGATGCGGGTCTTGCGGCGCGGGCGCTCGGGATCCGCGTCTATGCGGTGGCGACCGCGGCCGGGTATCGCGCCATGCCGGGGGGGCTTGCGCGCATCGCCACCGATTCCGCCGACATCGTCTCGATGCAGCGCGGCGGCGGCAGCAAGGATGTCTGGGTGCTGGCGGACGACCGGCGATCGACCGAGGATGCGGCACCCGTCGATCTCGTGCCGCGCACTCCGGCGCGGCACGACGAGCTGCCATCGCGCCTCGCGGAGAACCTCTTCTGGATGGGCCGGTACAGCGAGCGCTGCGAAGACAAGGCACGGTTGCTGCGGGCCACGCTCGGCGTGCGTAGCAACGCCTTGTTCTGGCCGCACGCGTTGGCGAGCTGCCGGCGTTTCATCAACATGTCGAAGGGCCCTGACACGTCCTTGCCGCTGTTCGAGGAATCGAATCCGTTGGGCTTAAAGGCCGACCTGCAACGGCTCGGCTGGTGTGCAGCGCAGGCGCGCAGCCGCTTGTCTGCCGAGAACTGGCGGGCGATCAGTGTCCTGCAGCGGCAATTTCAGGAGGCGGCCGAGCGCGAAAGCGATCCACGCGAGAGCTTGGACACGCTGCTGTTGTCGCTGTCCGGGCTCGCCGGCTTCGCGCTCGATGACATGACCCAGGATGACGGCTGGCGTTTGATGATGCTTGGCCGGCGGCTGGAGCGCATGCAGTTCATGTCCGAACTACTGGCGCTGCGGCTGCAGTCGGGTGGTACACCGTCGCAGAGCGAACTCGAATGGCTGCTCGATATCGGCGACAGCACGATCACGTACCGTACCCGGTACCTGGCCTCGCCCGTGCTAGGGCCGACCATCGATCTGTTGGTATTCGACAAGACCAACCCGCGGGCTCTCGCTTATCAATGGAACCACATCGAGTACTCGCTGGTGCGAATTGCCGCATCGCTCGGCGGTTCACCGGACGACACGTTGGACGAGCCGGTTGCGGCGGTGGCGCAGATGGAATTGAGCGCCGTCGACGGCGACAGCGCCCGGGCGATCCGTGCGCGTCAGGCGCTCGCCGAACAGCTCGACCTTTTGTCCGTGTCGGCCGGCACACTGTCCGACCGTCTGTCCCTCAAACATTTTTCGCTGATCGACGTCGAGACGCGCACGGTGGCTGCATGAGCGAACCCGTGCGCTATCGCGTCCGGCACGAAACGGTCTACAACTATGGCGGCAACGTCGCGCATTCGCATCAGTTGTTGCACCTGACCCCGAGGAACACGGCGCAGCAGACCTGTCATCGGCGCGACCTCACGCTGTCGCCGCAGCCGAGCGCGCGTCGTGAGGATGTCGACGCCTTCGGCAATCTGGTGACGCGCCTCGAGTACGATCTGCCGCACGATCGTCTCCTGGTGCTTGCCGAAGTCGGTGTCGAAGTGCGCCACCCGTGCGCGATCGATGCGTCCGCCAGCGAGCCGTGGGAGACGGTGCAAAAGGCGCTGATTTTTTCCGGCAAACCCGTGCCCGACGCCTGGCTCGATGCATTTCGCTATCGCGTCGAATCGAGCTACGTGCGGATAAAACAGACCTTCACGGAATACGGCCAGGATTGCTTTTTGCCGGGCCGCCCGTTGCTCGCGGCGGCCGAGGATTTGATGCGCAAGGTGTACCGGGAGTTCGAGTATGCCCCGGGCAGCACCAACATCCGCACGTCCGCCATCGAGGCGTTCGTGGCGCGTCGCGGCGTCTGCCAGGATTTCGCGCACATCATGATCGGCTGCCTGCGCTCGCGCGGTCTGGCCGCACGCTATGTGAGCGGCTATTTGCGCACGCTGCCGCCCCCGGGTGCCGATGCCGCGTATGTCGGCGCCGACGCGTCCCATGCGTGGGTGTCCGTCTTCTGTCCGCCTTTCGGATGGGTGGATCTCGATCCCACCAACGACATGCGGGTCGGCACGGGTCACATCATCATCGCCTGGGGCAGGGATTTCGGTGACGTATCGCCGTTGCGCGGTGTCATCGTCGGCGGCGGCCGGCATCGACTCTCGGTTCGCGTTTCAGTGCAGGCAGAGTCGACGCAGGAAGGGTAAGATCAAAATCTCAGCAAGCTCGGAGGAGAGTGAAGTTGGCCAAGCCGAATTATCGTCATGCAAAGAAACAGAAAGAGGCCGCACGCAAGGCCCGTCAGGACGCAAAGCAACAACGCAAGAACGCTCCTGAAGTTCCCGACTCCGTGGAGGTCGGTGAACCCCCCGTGGATGCCGCGCCCGTCACGCCGGGCGCCGAATGAGACTCGTGCGCTGAGGACGCATTGCCCACGGCCACTCGTCGCGACTTTCTCCGCTGGACCGCATCCACTTTGCTGGTGCCAGCCGGATGCGCGACCTCATGGCTCTATGCCGCGCCGGCTGCCCGGGCGGTCTATGCCTACGTCGGCACCTACACTCCGAACGGCGGCGGCATCTATCTGTTTCTGATCGACCAGGCGAGTGCCGCCCTGAAACAGCTGCAGGTGGTCGACGACATTCGCAATCCGACCTGGCTTGCGGTGAATCCGGCGCAAACGCGGCTGTATGCGGTCAGCGAGATTGATAACTACGACGGCTTGCACAATGGCGCCGTCGTGTCGTACGCCATCGATGCCGCAACCCTGCAACTCACCCGCCTGGGCGCCGTGAGTTCGGCGGGCAGTCTACCCGCGTATCTCAGCGTGCACCCGTCCGGCAAGTTCGTGTTCGTGGCCAACTACGGTGGCGGCAGCGTGGCGGTGCTTCCGGTCGCGCCCGGAGGCGCGCTCGGCGCACCGTCGGACGTGCGTCCGGGCGTCGGCGCTCGGCATCTGGGCCGTGCCGCCGACGATCCGTCCGGTCAATTCGCGATCAGCGATCATGACGCCCCGCACATGCACATGGTCGCACCGGATCCCTCCGGGCAGTTCGTCATCGCCAACGATGCCGGCCTCGATCTCACGTGGGTGTGGCGTTTCGATGCGCAGGCGGGCCGATTGCTGCCTGCCGACGTTCCCGTGGTCGCCGCGCCATCCGGCTCGGGACCACGCCACTTCGCGTTTCATCCCAACGGACGGTTCTTCTACAACTTGTACGAGCACGATGCCAAGGTGGCGGTCTATAATTATGATGGCGCCACAGGCGCGCTCACCCACAGACAAACCGTGTCGGCACTGCCGGCGAAATTCGCGGGCAGTGTGCTCGCGTCGGAAATCACGCTCGCCGCGGGAGGTCGCTTTCTCTACGTATCGAATCGGCTGCACAGCAGCTTCAGCGTCTTTGCCGTGGCCGAGGACGGGCAACTACGGATGACGTCGGAGGCGTGGACGCATGCGGACTCACCGCGCAGCATCGCCATCGACCCCGGCGGCGATCTGTTGTACTCCTGCAATCAGAAGGGCGATTCGATCACCTCGTTTCGCATCAACGGCGCGAACGGTGGCCTGCAGTTCACCGGCCGCTACGAGCCCGTGGGCAGCCCCGCCTGCATGACCATTTTCGAGCGCGCCTGACGCTTAAGGAGCGCGCGACGCTAGGCGAGCGCGGCATCGACGACGCTTTGTGCATCGGCCAGAAGTCGCTGCAGATGCGCCTGGTCGCGAAAACTTTCGGCATAGATCTTGTAGATGTCCTCGGTGCCGGAAGGCCGCGCGGCGAACCAGCCGCTCTGCGAGGTGACCTTCACGCCGCCGATGGCTGCGGAGTTGCCGGGTGCATGCGTCAATACCTGGTCAATTTTCTCGCCGGCGATCTCGGTAGTACGAATCTGGTCGCGATCGAGCTTGCCAAGGCGCTTTTTTTGCGCCGGCGTGGCGGGCGCATCGACGCGGCTCGACCACGGTTCGCCGAGTTCGCCGGTGAGTGCTCGATACGCCTCGCCCGGATCGCGGCCGGTACGCGCGGTGATCTCGGCGGCCAATAACGCAGCCGTGATTCCATCCTTATCCGTGCTCCATGCCCGCCCGTCGAAACGATTGAACGATGCGCCGGCGCTTTCCTCGCCGCCAAACCCGAGGCTGCCGTCCAGCAGTCCGGCGACGTACCACTTGAAGCCCACCGGTACCTCGTACAAACGTCTGCCCAAGCGCGCGGCGACACGGTCGATCATGGCGCTGCTGACCACGGTCTTGCCAACCGCCGCATCGCCTCGCCAGCCGCTGCGATGCCGGAACAGATAATCGACGGCCACGGACAGATAATGGTTGGGCGGCAATAAGCCGCTGGAAGCGGTCACGATGCCGTGACGGTCATGGTCGGTGTCGCAGGCAAACGCCACATCGTAGCGGTCCTTCATGGCGATCAACCGCTGCATTGCATACGGGGATGACGGGTCCATGCGAATCTTCCCGTCCCAGTCGAGGGTCATGAAGCGGAACGTCGGGTCGACTTCGTCATTGACGACGGACAGATCGAGACCGTATTGATCCGCGATGCGGGCCCAATAATGCACGCCGGCGCCGCCCAACGGATCGACCCCGAGGCGGACCTTGGAGCCGCGGATGACCGCAAGGTCGACCACCGCCGCCAGTTCACCGACATACGAGCTGAGATAGTCGTGCGTGTGCGTGGTCGGCGCACGGCGCGCCCTTGCGTAGTCGATCCGCGTCACGCCGGCAAGGCCGGCACTCAGAAACTCGTTGGCTCGAGTTTCTATCCAGGTGGTGACTTTCGTGTCCGCCGGGCCGCCGTCGGGGGGGTTGTATTTGAAGCCGCCGCTGTCCGGCGGGTTATGCGACGGCGTGATGACGATGCCATCCGCCAAACCGCTGCTGCGTCCGTGGTTGTACGTGAGGATGGCATGCGACACGGCAGGTGTCGGGGTGTATTCATCCCCCGCGGCGATCTTCACCTCAACGCCGTTTCCGGCAAGCACTTCGAGTGCCGTCGCGAAAGCCGGCGCCGAGAGCGCGTGGGTGTCGAAGCCCAAGAACAAGGGTCCGTCGATTCCCTGTTGCCGGCGGTACAGGCAGATGGCCTGGCTGATCGCCACCACGTGATCTTCGTTGAAGCTGCGCTCGAAGGACGAGCCGCGGTGTCCCGACGTGCCGAATGCGACGCGTTCGGCGGCGCTGCCGGGGTCGGGCCGCTCGCTGTAGAAGGCGGTGATGAGCCGCGGCACGTTGACCAGCATCGTGGCGGGGGCGGCGTGTCCGGCGAGCGGATTGATGCGGGGGCTCACGATGCGGCGAGCTCCGAGCCTTTCTCCTCGATGATATGCATGAGTTCGGCCCAGGACTTGACGAAGGATTGTGCGCCCTCGACCTGCAGTTTCGTGGCCAGTGCAGCGACGTCGATACCGGCGGCGGCAAAGCGCTCGAGAACCTGTTCTGCGTCGCCGCCATCGGGCGGCATCACCTCACCGACTTTGCCGCCGGCGGCAAACGCCAGCAGCGTTTTCTCGGGCATGGTGTCGATGGTCTCGGGTGCGGCGAACGCGGACACGTACAGGTCGGCCGGCGCGTGCGGATCCTTCACGCCGGTGCTCGCCCAGAGCATGCGCTGCTTCTGTGCGCCCGCCGCCGCAAGATCGCGCCAGCGCTTGGTGTCGAGCAACTCGCAATGGGCGCGGTAGGTGCGCTTGGCGATGGCAATCCCCAACCGATTCTTGAGCTCGGGCGGCGCCGTCTCGGCCACGGCCCGGTCCCAGCGGCTCACGAACACCGAGGCCACCGAGCTCACGCGCGGATCGAGTCCCGCGGCGACGCGCCGCTCCAGCGCCGTCATGTAGGCATCGGCGACCGCGAGATAATGTTCCCGCGAGAACAACAAGGTGACATTGACCGGCACCCCCGCGAAGATCGCGGCCTCGATGGCGGGAACGCCTTCCGGTGTGCCCGGAATCTTCACGTAGAGATTGGGACGGTCGGCAAGTTTGTGGATGTGCAGTGCCGAGGCGATGGTGGCCGCCGTGTCTGCGCTGAGCAGCGGCGACACCTCCATCGACACCCAGCCGTCGGTGCCTTGGGTACGGTCCCAGATCGGACGGAACACATCGGCGGCGCGGCGCAGATCTTCGAGGGCGAGTTCGATGAACAAGGCCTCGCCCGATAAGCCGGCGCGAGTTTTCTCGCGTATGCCGTTGTCGTACGCCGAGCCGCCGCCGATCGCCTCGTCGAAGATCGTGGGATTGGAGGTCAAGCCGGTCACCGACAGTTCGTCCACGTAACGACGCAAGGTACCGTTATCGAGGATGTCCCGGGTGATGTTGTCGAGCCAGAGGCTTTGACCTAAATCGTGGAGGGCTTGGGTTGGTTTCATGATGATGACACCTGAGAGTACGAGGGTTGCAACACGACATCACCGTCCGACAATACCACCGGCGTGCCGGACTTCGAAAGGGAGGCGATGCTCAACACGGCGGGGACGGTTCGCTGACCGGGTCGTGCCACGCCTCACCGTCCAACACCACGTCGGCAGCGACGTCCGGGCCCCATGAGCCGCACGGGTATTCGACCACCGGTGGGGGAGACTTAAGGACCGGATCGACGACGCGCCACGCCGCCTCGACGCTGGCATCATGGGTGAACAGCTGGGTGTCGCCGCGGATTGCATCGCCGAGCAGCCGCTCGTACGGCGATTTCTCCCGCTGGGAGTCGTGCCGTGCCACCAATTCGACCGGCTCGCCGCGCATGTCTTCGCCACTTTTCTTCACCAACGCGCCGGTGCTGATGACCACGCCGGGGCTCAAGCGGAAGCGGAAGTAATTGGTCGGCATGGCGGCGCGCGAATCGAAGATGCCGAGCGGGGGCTGTTTCAGATTGACGATGACCTCGGTGGCCGATATCGGCAGGCATTTGCCCGCCCGGATATAGAACGGGACGTCCGCCCAGCGCCAGGTGTCAATGTGCAATCGCAGCGCGGCGAAAGTTTCCACCTGCGAATCCTTGGCCACGCCCTTCTCCTCGCGGTAGCCTAAGAATTGGCCGCGCACCACCTCGCGCGGATCGAGCGGGCGCATGGCGCGGAACAAACGCAGCTTCTCGGCCTGCATCGACGCGGAATCATTGGCCACCGGGCAATCCATGGCGAGCAAGGCAATCACCTGCAGCAGGTGGTTCTGCACCACGTCGCGTATGGCGCCCACCTCCTCGTAGAAGCCGCCACGGCCCTGGACGCCGAAATCCTCCGCCATGGTGATCTGCACGTCTTTGACGTAGTTGCGGTTCCAGATCGGTTCCAGGAAGGTGTTGGCAAAGCGGAAGTACAGCAGGTTCTGCACCGCCTCCTTGCCGAGATAGTGGTCGATGCGGAATATCGACTGCTCCGCAAACACCTCGTGCAGCGTGGCGTCGAGCGCCTGTGCGCTCGCGAGATCCCTGCCGAACGGTTTTTCGACGATCACTCGCGCGTTGTCGGCACACCCGGATTTGACCAGTCCCTGCACGACGCTGCCGAACATGCTGGGAGGAATGGCGAGGTAATGGATCGGGCGTTGCGCCCCGTCCAGCGCCCGCTTCAGGTTGGCGTAGGTATTCTCGTCAGAGTAGTCGCCGTCGGCGTAACGCATCAGCGCCGCCAGTTTTGCGAAACACTCTGGCTCATAATCGCCCGTGGCCTTAATGCTCTCCCGGGCAATCTCCTTGAGTTTCTCGAGCGTGCGCCCGGCGCGCGACAGGACGATGATCGGAATGTCGAACCGCCCCTGGTGAACCATCGAATACAACGCCGGAAAAATCTTTTTGCGGGCGAGGTCGCCCGTGGCGCCGAAGAACACGAAGGCATCCGAGTCGCTGCCACCGTTCATCGACCACCGACCCGCAATTCGCCGCGCAGCCGCTCGAGCTCCTCCATCAGTTCCAACGCCAGCGCCACGCCGGGAAGATTGATCTCGAGGTCGCGCTGCAGCCGCAGGGCAAGGCGCGCACGACGCAGCGCAGCTCCCGGAAAACGCCAGCCATGCGCATCGACTTGGGTGGCGCGCAGCACGCCTTCGTCCACGAGTTCGACGATGTAGGTGCGTTCCACGGAACAGAGTCGGCAGAGGTCATCGACGCTGAGCACGGTGTGCTCCTCGAATATTTCGCCGGACAACGGGCCTTCTGGGGACGTTCTCATGATGGCTCACACTCCAAGATTTGAGCGAGGATTGAACGGCAGCGCTGCAGCCATCGCCCGGTAAGCGTCCTTCGACTTCTCGTCGGCGGCGGGGGGCAGCGCTATCTGCAGTACGACATACAGATCGCCGGGTGTCGCAGCGGGTAGACCGCGCGATTTCAAGCGCAGCTTCGACCCCGCGTGCGACCCGGGCGGAATCTTGAGCTCGACGACCCCGTTCGGTGTGGGCGTTTTCACGGTCGCCCCCAACGCGGCCTCCCACGGTGCGACCGGCAATTCCAGATACAAATCTCGGCCATCGAGCTTGTACAACGGATGCGGTTGGAATTCCACTTCGATGTAAAGGTCCCCCGCCTTGCCGCCGGCGGGTGCGGCTGATCCCTGCCCGGCGAGGCGGATCGTCTGACCCGGCAGGATGCCCTTGGGTACTTGGACGTTGAGCGTGCGCTCCCTCGACACCAGGCGCCCGTCAGCATCGATCTCGGGCACACGCAAGGTCATCTGCCGCGAACCCCCCTGCAGCGTGGCGTCCAGATCGAGCAGCACCTTGGCGTGATGGTCCTCGCCCCGATCCTCGGCGGAAGCACGGCCGCCGCGGTGTCCAGCACGACGCGCGCCCGCCCCCGCACCGCCGAACAAGGATTCGAAAAAATCGCTGTAGTCGGCGCCGCCGGCAGTGCCAGAAGGGCCCGCGCCGCTGAATTCGAAACCCGAGCCCCAATCGGGGGGTGGTTTGAAATTCTCACCGGGGCGGGGTCCTGCGCCAAGCTGGTCGTAGGCCGCGCGTTTCTCCGCGCTCTTCAATACTTCGTATGCTTCACCCAAATCCTTGAAGCGTGCCTCCGCGTCCTTTTCCTTGCTGACGTCGGGGTGATACTTGCGCGCAAGCCGGCGATACGCCTGCTTGATCTCGGCCTCCGTGGCGTCGCGTGCCACGCCCATTACCTGGTAATAATCCTTGAATTCCACCGCGGAAGGATACTCTGCCCGCCCGACGGTGAACCCAAGAATCACCTGTAGGTCGGTTCCTACACTAGAGCTGATAAGCGACGGTGAGCAGCAGGCCCTCGCAGAGATCACGCCACAGGCCGGGTGGGCGATTCTCGAAGCTGCGCGCCGCCGGAATCAGCGCGAGGATCCAGCGGGCGAGCCAGTCGATCTCGGCCTTGCCGTAGAACACCACGGCGGATTCATAGTTGAGCAGCAGGCTGCGGGAATCGAGATTGCACGAACCGCAGAGCGCGATGCTGTCGTCGAACACCACCGCCTTGGCGTGATTCATGTACGGCAGCAGGTGAACGGCCACGCCTGCACTGCTGAGCGCGCGCAGCGAACGGTTGCGCACGAAATCCGCCAACCGGTGATTCGATTTGGCGGGAATGCACAGATCGATTTTCACGCCGCGCCGCGCCGCCAGTCGCATCGCGGTTTCCAGGCTGACATCGGGCACGAAATACGGGGTCACCGCGATCATGCGCTGCGTCGCCTGAAAGCACGCATCGATCAGCAGCGCGTGCACGGTGTCTTCCATCTGATCGGGACCGCTGGGTAGGAATTGGCTGCGGCCGCCCGAGTGTGTTTGCTCCGGCGCGGCAATGGACTGCGCGGCGCCGCCGCCGGCCGCTTCCCAGTCGGCTTCGAATTGTTGCGCTGCGGCGGCCGCGGCCGGGCCTTCCAGCTCGAATGACAGGTCGGCCCAGGGCCTGGCTCCAGCGAGGCCGGTGAAATATTCGGCGGCGAGATTGCGGCCGCCCGACCATAGCTTCGAACAATCGGCCGCCACCCACTTGCGGTGATTGCGCAGATTGCGGGGTCCTTGGGTTTTGCGCGCGAGCAGCGGACTGAAGATGGCAATCTCGATGCCGGAGGCTTGCAGCCGTCGTAGCCATGAGCGTGGCAGCTGCAAGGCGCCGACACCATCGAGCAGCAAGCGAACCCGCACGCCGCGACGTACGCAGTCGCTCATCAAGGCCGTCACTTCGGTGCCGAACGCATCGTTACCGAGGATGTAGGTGCAAATATCGAGGCGCCGCGCCGCGCCTTGCATCGTGGCGAGCAGTCCGGCGCGGGATTCGCCGCCATCCTGATGAAAGCGCACCGTGGATGGCGCGGCCGGCGGCAGTCCGAAACTCTCGATCAGATCTTCCGCCCAATGCTCGGCATGCAAGCGCCGGCCGGACCAGCGGGCGTTGCGTCGCGGTAACTTGCGACGTCCGAACAAGAGATACATGGGCAGCGCGAAGTAGGGCAGCGCGATCAGGCCGAGCACCCAAGCAATGGCGATGGAGGGCGGGCGGCGTTCGCGCTCCACGCGCGTGGTCAACACATAGGTGAGCACGCTGACGACGATTGCCAGCGAATGCGCCGTAACGCGGGGAAACCATGCGCTCACAATCGCCGCAGCACCCCTGGCAGTAAATCCGGAAGGTCCTCCGCCAACAGACCCGGACCGAAATCGGCCGCCGCCGCACCGTGCAACCACACGCCCGCCGCGGCTGCGAAAAACGCGTCCATGCCCTGGGCCAACAGGCCCAAGATAATGCCGCCGAGCACGTCGCCCGCGCCGGCGGTGGCCAGACTCGGCGGTGCATTGGCATTGACGATGGCCCGACCGTCGGGCGACACGATCACCGTGTCGGAGCCCTTCAGCACGATGATGGCGCCGCTGCGGCGCGCCGCGGCGCGCGCGCGCGACAATTTATCGCCTGCCGTGGCGAACAGCCGCGCGAACTCCCCGTCGTGCGGCGTGAATACGCAGGGACCGTGGATGGCGGCAAACAGGTCGGCCGGTCGCTCGGCAAACACGGTGAGGGCGTCGGCGTCGAGCAGCACGGGGCGGCCGGTCGCTAGCATCGCGAGCGCCCGGGCGCGCGTGGCCGGGCCGATACCCGCTCCGGGCCCGATCAACAGCGCCGAATGGCGCTTATCGGCGAGCAGACGGTCGAGATCGTCCGGACGCGCCAGCGGTTGCACCATGATGCTGGTGAGCGCCGCCGCATACACCGGCAGGGCGATTTGCGGCACCGCGACGGTGGTGAGGCCCGCGCCGGCGCGGGCCGCCGCCCGTGCCGCCATGCGGGCCGCGCCGGTGGTCGGATAGCCGCCGTAGACCAACGCATGGCCACGGCTGAATTTATTGCCCCAGCTCGACGGTCGCGGCAGTTCATCGCGCCACAGCGAGGGCGCATTTTCCCAGGTATCGATGCCCAGCGCGTCGAGCACCGACGGCGGGGTACCCAAGTCGGCAACCACCACCTCGCCGCACAGCTCGCGGCCCGGCTGCAGCACGTGCCCGGGCTTCTTGCGGGTGAAGGTGACGGTGCAGGTTGCGGCGGTGGCGCCCCAGGTTTCCCCGCTGTCGCCGCTGACGCCGCTCGGCACGTCGACGGCGAGCAGCGGTACACCGCGTGCCGCGATGGCAGCCAGCAGCCGGGTGATTCGCTCCTCCAAAGGCCGGCTGAGGCCGGACCCGAACAGCGCATCGACCACCAGCTCGGCGTCTGCCACCGCCGCCGGGGTCAGCGGCACGACGCTGCCATGCCAAAGCGAGGCATGATGTTGCGCTTCGCCGCGGAGCGCTGCGCGCTCGCCCAGCAACGCGAGCTCGACCGGCCAGCCGGCGGCGCGCAGCGCACGCGCCACGACGAAGCCGTCGCCGCCGTTGTTACCGGGTCCCGCGAGCACGGTCACCCGGCACAGCGCGAATCGCCGCATGATCTCGCCGGCCACGGCATTGCCTGCGGTCTGCATCAAGTCGATGGCAGAGATGCCTGCGAGGATGGTTTGCCGATCGGCCTCCATCATCTGCGCCACCCGCAGCAATGCCGAGTTCCGGGCAGTGGCCGGCGCAGTCATATGGCGCGGCCCCACAGCGCCCCGACGCCCGCGGTCACCGCCATGGCCAGTGCACTCCACAGCGCCACGCGCAGCGCTCCGGTCACCACGTTCGCGCCGCCGACCTTCGCCGACACGCCGCCCAGGATCAACAGGCTGAGGAGCGAACTCGCCACCGTGAACTCGATGAGGTGGCTCACCGGCGTCGCCGCGGCCACCGCGAGCGGAATGATCGCGCCGGCGGCGAAGCACCCTGCCGATGCGAGCGCCGCCTGTTGCGGTCGCGCCCTGGTGCCGGTCGACAGCCCGAGCTCATCGCGCGCATGGGCCGCCAGCGCGTCATGTGCCATGAGCTGCTCGGCCACTTGTTTGGCGAGTGCGAGATCGAGTCCGCGATGCACGTAGATGTCGGTCAGCTCGCGCGCCTCGCCCGCGAAGTCATGGCGCAGTTCCTCGCGCTCCTGGTCGAGGGCGGCGGCCTCCGTATCGGCCTGCGAATGCACCGAGACATACTCGCCGATGGCCATCGACATGGCGCCGGCGACCAGCCCGGACATGCCGCTCACCAGGATGCTGTGCTGACTCGCATGCGCGGCGGCGACACCGATGATCAGGCTGGAAATGGAGACGATGCCATCGTTGGCCCCGAGTACGCTGGCGCGCAGCCAGCCCACTCCGGCCAATTGATGACGCTCATGATCCCGACGCCGCACGCGCACTGCAGAGTAACCTAGGTCCGCCCGCTTTTAGGGCCGAGGAAAAACCAGAGCACAAACCCAAGGACCGGCAGCAGGACGATCACCACCGTCCAGATGACCTTCTTCGCCGTGTCGCCATTGCTCTGCAGGACATTGATGATCGCCCATACGTCGGCGATCAGAACGATGAGGCCGCCTATACCTTGATACTGCATACCTACCCTCTGATGGTGCTTCGATGGCCTACAAGGCTACACGGTTGCGATTCCGCCCGGGTGTCGGATCTGGCAAGCTAGCTCATGCCGAATCTTTATGCTGACACCGCGGCACCCGCCGTGGCCACGCCGCCGCTCGACGGCATGGTGCGCACCGACGTCATCGTCGTCGGAGCCGGATTCACGGGTTTGTCGACCGCGCTGCATCTCGCCGAGCGCGGCGTGAAGGTGGTGGTGCTCGAGGCCGAGACCGTGGGCTGGGGCGCCTCGGGGCGCAACGGCGGCCAGGTCAATCCCGGCTTGAAACACGACCCCGACCGCGTCGAGGCCGACTTCGGCGCGGATCTGGGCAGCCGCATGAACGCGCTCGCCGGCGCGGCACCCAAGCTGGTATTCGATCTGGTGGCGCGTCACGGCATCGCCTGTGATGCGCGTCAGAACGGCACGTTGCGCGCCGCGTCGCACAGCCGCCATGCCGGCTTGATCCGCACCACCGTCGACCAGCTCAAGCTGCGCGGCGCGCCGGTGGAATTCTGGGAGGGCGCGGTGCTGGCAGAGGCCACCGGTACCGATCGCTATGTGGCGGCGATGTTCGACCGGCGCGGGGGTGACGTGCATCCGCTGCGCTATGCGCAAGGCCTGGCGCATGCCGCCGTACGCCACGGAGCCACGCTGTGCGGACATAGCCGCGCGCTCAAGATCGAAGCGGCCGGCACGCTGTGGCGGGTGACCACCCGGTGTGGTCGAGCCGAGGCGCCGCAGGTGGTACTCGCCACCAATGGCTATACCGACGACCTGTGGCCGGGTCTCAAGCGCACGGTGGTCCCGGTATTCGGGGCGATCGCGGCCACCGCGCCGCTGCCTCCCGCGCTGGCGCTTAAGATTCTGCCGGCACGTTCGGTGCTCTACGAAAGCGGCGCCATCACCGTCTACTATCGGTTGGATTGCGCCGACCGTCTCATCATCGGCGGGCGCGGACCGATGCGCGAGATCGAGTCCCCGGCCGCGATTCCGCACATTCTTCGCTATGCGCGAAGACTCTGGCCCGGTTTGCGCGAGGTTGCCTGGACGCATGCGTGGGGTGGTCGTCTCGCCATGACGCGGGATGCCTACCCGCACCTGCACCAGCCTGCGCGCGGGCTGTGGGTAAGTCTCGGCTACAACGGGCGGGGCGTGGCCATGGCGACCACGATGGGCAAGGTGCTCGCCGCGCGCATTATCGATCCCGTGGCAGAGATCGACATGCCCGTCAGTGGCCTGCGGCAGATCCCCTTGCATACGTTATGGCCGCTGGCGGTACGGGTGGCCATCGCGCGGGGCCGGCTCGCCGACGCCTTGGGGCTTTAGTTGTCGACGTAGAAGCGCCGCAGCTGGTGCATGTCGATGATCACGTCGTAATGTTCGCCGGACGGCAGCTTGTAGCCCTCGCTGAATTCATAGCGCGAGCCGAGATTGCGCACCTCGGGATGCAGATCATGCATGGCGCGTTTGAACATCTCCTTCGGCACCCATTCGGAATTCGACGACAGCGAGCCGAATTCGTCGTGGTAAATCGTCGACGTCGCGATGTCGGCGGGGGAGGAAGCGATGGCGAAGATGCGTGGGCGGGTTGGTCCGTCGATGCGTACGTGCTTCGCGCCCTGCAGTATGAGCTGCCATTCATCGCCCTGGGGCACCGCAATCAACGCGTACGCGTGATGCTGGGCGGCAATGAAGGCCGCGGTCGCGACGCTCATGGCCAGAAGCTGCCGGCTGGCGATGCCCCAGCGGGCGGTCAGCGCGCGCACCGAAGCCACCAGGAAGCACAGCAACACCGCGGTCATGGCCAATATGGTGCGATAGGTCGCATAGCGTTCCGATGCGACCAGGCTGATGCCAAGCGCAACCACCGGTAAACCGAACAGTCCGACCGCCCAGGCGAGTCCGCGGGCGCGGCCGTGACGGCGCCACTCCAGACCGAGACCGGGCAGCAGCAACAGGCCGACCAACGCGGCACACGCGAGATACCACACTCGATCGCGATGATTGTCGTCGTTCAACACCAGCATGCTGAGGCCATTCGGCAGCGCTTCCGACAAGAACCAGGTGAGTTTCTCACCCCAGTGGTGTTCGAACGCGACCCGGCCCGATTTGACGAAGACGCCCGCCGCATACAGGGCACTCATGAGGCAGTACGCGAGCAGCAGTGAGATGAGCAGCAGCCCCAGGTGAATCGCCAACCAGCGCGCGGTCTGCCCAAGGCTTCGGTGGCGTTCGGCGATCAAGCCGGCCGCGAGCGGCACCACGTAGAAAAGCGCACTCGATTGATAGATGAGCGCGCTTACCATCAGGAGTCCGAGCGCCAGCAGCCATTGACCCAAGGCGCTGCGGTCAGCGCTTGCAAGTCCGGTCAAAGCGCCTTCGGCGGTGAAAAAACCCGCGATCGCCAACAGCGCCGCCGCCGCGTAGGGCCAGCCGATCGCCCAGCTGGCAATTACTTGGGACGAGGGCAACAGCGGCAACAATACCGCGAAACACAGGCTGGCCTGAAAGGACCATCCCTGTGAGCGCATGCCGCGAAACATCACCAGGGCAAGGGCGCCCAACAGCAGCGCGGCACCGAAGCGCATCCAGCGCAGGTTCTGCACGCTGCTGGTCTGCCCGTAGGTTGCCTGCAACAGCCAGCCATAGATGGGCCGGGCCGCCGATGCGCAGAATTTCAACACCACCCCCGGCTCTTCGTGTGCCTCGCGCAGATTGGAATAGTCATCGCGCAGACCGTAGTCGTGGAAGGTCGCGGGCCAGTAAGCCGAGATGGGCACCATGAACAGAAACGCCGTGATGAGCCAGGCGCGTAGACCGGCCAAACGTCGTCCCAAGACCATCGTGGCGGGCTGGCCCAAGGGCAGAACGACGGTCGTTTCGGTGAGTGCTTCGCCGAGCACTGGCTTCGGAAGGCTCATGGAAAAGTTGGATAGGCCCTTATGCTGCGTTGCACAATAACGATGCCATCATCCGGCTCGATTCTAGGGGCACTAGACGGAAAAATCCGAGAGGAAATCCCGGTGAAAAGGTTAAATGTACGTTAGCTCGAGAGCGCTTACCCCGCGATACAAAGATTCTTGCCGTTGCGTTTTGCCCGATACAGCGCGGCGTCGGCCCGGTCAAACGCCGCGCCCAAGGGGTCGGTGGCCCGCAATTCGGTAAGTCCGCAGGAAACCGTCACCCGGACGGGTGTGCCGCGAACATGGAACCTGAGCGCTTCGACCGCCGCGCGCAATTGATCGGCCATGCCGAGCGCGCGCTCCGCGGTCAGTCCGGTGAGCAACACCACGAATTCCTCACCGCCGATGCGTGCTACGAAGTCCTCCGCGCTCAAGCCCGACATGAAACAGGCGGCAACCCTCTGCAACACCCGGTCGCCGGCCCGATGGCCGTAGGTATCATTGATGAGCTTGAAATTGTCCAAGTCCCACAAGAGCAGCGACACCGGCGAATCGGTCCGCGCGCGCCGTTCGACCTCCTGGGCAAAGCGTTCGTCGAAGGATTTGCGATTGGCGAGCCGCGTGAGCGGGTCGAGGCGCGCCCCATGCTTTTCGCGTTCGAGCTTCGAATGCAGTTCCTGCGTCTCACGCTCCAACTCGGCGATCCGCGTGCGCATTCGCTGCGTGCGCTCGGTATATTCCACCATCCGGTTTTCTTCGCGTTTGCGAAAATCCTGTACCTGACGGGCGACGGTTTCCAGTCGCGCGGTTACCGTGCTTTGCAGGATGCCCAAGTCGGTGGCGCTTTGCGCCTCCGCGGACAATTCACGCACCTGATTCATCACCGTGTCGTTGACGATGATCGTGTCGGCGAAGCGCGAGCGGGTGGCATTGCCGGCCTCGGTGAGGTAGCCCGCCATTTCTTCCAGACGCAGAGTCACGTCGGACAATACCGTCGCCGCCTGGTGCCGTTCCTGCGTGAGCATTTCACCGTGGACGCGGATCACATCGGCGGTTTCTCCCAAGACACCGGCCAGCGTCGCATCCGAATTCACGCAGGGCAGCTTCCCGATCAGCGCGAGCGTGGCGGCCTCTTCGATGTTCGCGGCGCGCAGCTGCTGCAAGATCCGGCCGGCAGCCGCACACGCGGCGTCCCAGCGCAGCGCTGCCGGAGGCGAGACGATGATGGTGGGCACCGGAGCCACGGCGTCGACGGCAACCACCGCGGTGGTGAGCGATGAGGCCAGCCGCTCGAGTTCCGTCGCGTCGGCATTACGGCGGTTGGCGGCCGCCAGCGCCACCAATTCGTCGTCCAATTGCGGGTCGACCCCCATGCCCGCCGCACACAGGCGCCCCACCAAGCGCCGCAAGGCCTGTTCGATCTGCCGCCAGCGCTTCTCCTCACTTTCCATTTCCTTGAGCGAGTCGCGGTATTTCTGTTTCCAGTCGGTGGTTTCAGCCACGGCTCGGTACGGCGTATGATTCCACGATGTGCAAACGCTACGTCAGTCCGGACCAAATCTCAATCGAACAGGAGTTCGATCTGGTCCGTTCGGATTGGGAATGTCCCGTCAATTTCAATGCCGCCCCGTCACAAGCCGTTCCTGTGATCCGCGTCGTCGAAGGCCAGCCGGATGCCGTGCTGCTCGCCTGGGGTTTCGGCGCGCACGAGACCAGCAATCTGCCGGTCGAAGCCCTCGAGTCGGGCGGTGACGCTCACGGTCTGCTCGACCGGGGCCAGCGGTGCGTGATTCCCGCGCTCGGCTTCTATGCCTGGCGGGTGGCGGCGAATGGCATCAGCAAGCCGTACTACATTCAGGTCGAGGACCAGCCGCTGTTCGGTTTTGCCGGATTCTGGGAGCGCGATTGCTGCACCATCATCACGTTGCCCGCCAATTCTCTGCTGGCCGAAATCGACAACAGCGCGCGCATGCCGGCGATATTGCCGCGTGCGCTGCGTGAAATCTGGCTGTATGGTAGCTCCGCCAACGCGGCCACCGCGCTGGTTGCCTACCCGAGCGAGCAACTGGTCGCCTATCCGGTCAGCGCGCGCGTCGACTCGCTCGACAACAACGACGAAACTTTGATCGAACCCCTGGAAACGAATGTCGATTGAGTGATGCAGGTCGCACCGGCCGGGGTGCGATCCACGGTAGGCTCCCGCCCCAAGGAAGCCGCCCCATCATGCGATCACAAACCGCCTTGTTCGTTGCAAGTTTGCTGGTCGCCACCGTCGCCGGCGCGCACACCGCCATTTACAGCTTCGTCGACGCCGACGGTATCAGGCATTACACCGACATTCCCGACGACAACCGCTATCGCCTGCTGGTGCTGTCGCCCCATGATCTGACCGAGAGCGGTGAGCACTACAATCCCAACCTCCTTGCGCGGGCGGCACAATACGATTCGATCATCGAAGGGGCGGCGGCAAGAACGGCGCTCGAAGCGAATCTGCTGCGCGCCGTCATCGTGGTCGAATCGGGTTTCAACTCGCGCGCCGTCTCGCGTCGCGGCGCCGTCGGGCTGATGCAGGTGATGCCGGCCACGGCTTCGCGTTTCGGCGTCGGCAATCTCTACGATCCGCGGCAGAACGTCCAGGCCGGCGCGAGCTACCTCAAGTTCCTGATGGACAAATTCGGCCACAACGTACAGCTGGTGCTCGCCGCCTACAATGCCGGTGAAGACGCCGTGGCGCGCAACGGCGGGCGGATCCCACCCTTTGCCGAGACCATGGCGTACGTGCCGAAAGTGCTCAAGGTCTATCGCATGCTCGCCAATCCGCCGCCTTCGCGTACGGCGGGCAACGCGGCCAAAACGCGGCATCCGCTGCTCGCCCGGCTCGACGACTAGTGCTTGCCCGGCTGCCCGGCCGGGGCCACCGCAATGCCGTTGATCTCGAAGTGCGCGCCGCGCACCAGTTGATTGACGCCGATGAACGCGCGCGGCGGGTACTGGCCGTGGAAGTAGCCGCGGTACACCGCGTTGAATGCGTCGTACAACCCGAGATCGGTGCAATACACCGTCACCGACACCAGATCGTCGAGCGAAAGCCCGGCTTGTTTCAGCGTCTGCGCCACCGCGTCCATGACCAGATGCGCCTCGGCGTCCACGTTCGCCGCCGCCTTCCCGGTGGCGGGATCCAACCCGATGTGGCCGGCGACATAAAAGGTGGAGCCGACCATCACGCCATTTGTGAACGGCGGTGCCGGTGCATTGCCGGAAGGCGGCGCTGCCTGCACGTAATGCCGCTCCGTCGCAGCCCAGCCCGTGGTGGCGAGCACGGTGGCCGTGGCAATGAAAGTGAGTTTTGCGAACATCTTGATACCTCGGTTGATTTGTCCGGCCGCTGTCCCCATACGAGCGCGTGTGGACCAAGATGACACGAGCGCCGACGGTGTGGAAGTTTTTCGCGGCTCGCGCGCCGCGTGTTTTGAATATGGCCTGGTGCTCGATGCCAAGGGATTGGGCTACGAGCACGTCGAAAAGGACGGCGCGTGGATCCTGGTCGTGGCGCCCGCCGTGGGTGGGGTGGCCGCCGAGGAGCTGCGCCGCTACGCCGCGGAGCGCGGCGAACGCCGCATGCCGCTCGCGAAATTCGTGCCCTTCACGGGCAGCGGCGTCGGCGCGCTAGGATATGCCGGCATCCTGATCCTCGTCGCCTATTGCGCGGGTGCCGGCTGGTTGGGTGTCGACTGGTTGTCCGCGGGCTCCATCGACGCGGGTTCGAGCCTGGTCCGTGATTGGTGGCGGCCGGTCACGGCGTTGACGCTGCATCTGGATCAAGAGCATTTGATGGGCAATCTGTTGTTTGGCGTCGGCATCGGGACGCTGGTCGGCCGCATGTTCGGCCCCGGCATCGCCTGGCTCACCATTCTGCTCGCCGGGAGCTTCGGCAATGCCATCGACATGATGGTGTCGCCCGCCGGGCATCGAGCAGTCGGCGCATCGACCGCGGTTTTCGCAGCCCTCGGGTTGTTGGCGGGGTTTGGCTGGGCGCAGACCAAGCGTTCGCGCGATCGTCGCCTCTACCGCTGGGCCCCGCTGTTCGGCGGCGTGTGCTTGTTGTTGTTACTGGGTACCGGGGCCGGCGACCAACACGTCGACGTGTTGGGCCATCTTCTGGGGTTCGCCGCGGGGACCGTGGTGGGGTGGGTGTTCGCTCGCTGCGGCATGGATCGCCACCGCGCGCCCGCGCTGCAATGGTTTGCGGCGGCGGCCGCGCTGCTGCTGGTCACTGCCGCGTGGGGTGCCGCGCTGCAAACCTATCGTTAGCGTCAAAAGGCATAGACCAGATTCACCGTGGTCACGGTATCGACCTTCTTCAGCGGAGCGGGTGGTTTGCTGTTGTTGGTGACCTGGTAGCCGACGCTCAGTGCAAGCTTGGTCGACATTTTCACCGCCAACGCGAGCTGATCGGTGGTGAGGGTGTTCAGTGAGCCGTATTCGACCAGCAGTTTGTTGCTCAACGTCGTCGCCTTGTTGAACGAGTGGGCGTAATCCACACCCGCGGTGGCGATGGCTTCACTTTCCGTTGCGAGCGGCAGCCGCGCCACCACCTCGCCGCTGCCGTCCGGATTTTTGGTGATGGTCTCGGGATGCAATCGCTTGAAGCCCGCGCCGGCCTGCACCGTCCACTTGTCCGACTCGGTATCGAAGATCTTGTAACCCAAGCCGGCCGTGATGCTGGCCTGATAGACGAAGCCGTCGAATTCGTCGTGCTCGAACCTAAGTCCGCCGAAGGCAAAGGTCTTGCTCGTGATGGTGTAATCGGTCTGCTCGTTCACGCTCCAACGTTCCGCCGAGAGGACGTCGCCGCTCTTGCCGTAGAACCCCTCCGCGTGCAACGCGTTCTTCCAATCGTCATCGTAGCGCGACAGGTCCAGGACGCCGTTGATCGACTCGCCGGTGCTGTTGCCCTTGGAATCCTGGTACCCTGCCTGGCCCTTGCCGATCCATTCATGCTGCGGCGGTGGCGGGGCGGGCGTATCGTCGGCGCGTACCGGCGCGACGTGCGACACCGCCAACACCAGGGATGCTCCCGCCCAGGCGCGTTGCCGGGTCAAGTGCGATTAGCCAGCAAGTCGCGAATCTCCTCGAGCAACACTTCGGAGCGCGGAGGCGCCGGCGGTGCCGCCGGCACCTCCGCGACCGCGTGCGGCCTCTTCAACCGGTTGATGCCCTTGATGGCAATGAACAACACTAGCGCGATGATCAGAAAATCGAAGATGGTCTGCAGAAAGGAGCCGTACTTGACCAGCACTTCCTTCCCGGTCGGATCTTTGCCGAGCGACACGGCCAGATCGGAAAAATTGATGCCGCCGATCACTCTGCCCAAGGCCGGCATGACGATGTCGCCAACCAGCGATGAGACGATCTTGCCGAAGGCGGCTCCGATGATGACACCGACCGCCAGATCGACCACATTGCCCTTCATGGCAAATTCTTTGAACTCCGCACTCAAGCTCACTGCGATCTCCTGATGCTGTGGGCCGGATGGTACTGAGCGCCGCAATCGTGGGCAAGTCGCATCCATCTTCGAGCAGCGCCCTTCCGAGGCTACTGCGCCGCGCCGAATACCTTCTTGATGAGGTTGCTGGCCTGGCCCAGGGGATCCTTGCGAATGGCGCGCTCTTCCTCGGCCATCATCAGGTAAAGCCCGTCGAGCGTCTTGTCGGTGACGTACGATTGGATGTTGGCATCCTCGGGCTTCAAGATGCCGAGTTCCACGGCCTTGTTCGCGATCTTGTCATAGGACTCGGCGAGCTTCACCCTGGCGGTGGCCGCAGCGATGATCGGCGCAAACTTGAGTTTCAGCGGCGCGTACGTCGCCTGTTTGAAGTACTGCGTTGCGGCGTCGTCGCCGCCTGTCAAGATTCGCTTCGCGTCGGCGAGGGTCATTGACCTGAGCGCCTGCTTCAATAATTCCCTGCTTTGCGGGACGGCCGCTTCCGCCGCTCGGTTCATGGCCGTTTCCAACTCGTCGACCTGGCCGCCCAGGCCCATGAGCCGCAACGCGCCTCGAGCTTTTTCCAATTTCCCCGGCAGCGGGATTCGCACCTTGGGGTCGTCGAGAAATCCGCCCGGCACTCCGAGTTTGCCGACCGCGTCGTTGATACCCTGATCGAGCGCCTTGCGAAGACCCGCCGACACGTCCGCATTCGACAGCGAATCGACGCCCTGCGCATGCGTCGCGGTGGCGAGCGTCGCGCCAGCGAGCGTTGCGCCAGCGAGCAGACTCAGGCAGAAGTGACGATCCCAGGAGACGAGCTTCATCGTGGTTGATCCCTAAGCAGATGCGGTGTACGCCCCGACTATGCACCAACGGCAGAGGTTCGTGCCAGTGCCAAGTCGGTGTTGTCCTACATCGTCGCGACCCACATTGCCTACGCGCTCGAGCGCTATTTGTCATGGGCACTATGGCAGACTCGGGTATGCCAACCGTACTCACCCTGAACGGCGGTTCGTCGAGCATCCGCATTGCACTCTATGATGCGCGGAATGCGACGCGGAAACTGCTCGACTGCAAGATCGATCGCATCGGCTTGGACGGTACCAGCATGAGCGTCACCTCGCAGACGACGGGCGAGGCCGTGGAGACGCACACCGCAATCGATGCGAGAAATCATCAGTCGGTGGTGGGGTATCTGGTCAACTGGCTGGCATCGCAGCCGTTTTTCGCCGAGGTGGGTGCCGTCGGACACCGCGTCGTGCACGGCATGACGCATTCGCGTCCAGAGCGCGTGACTGCCGCATTGCTCGGCGAGTTGCGGCGTATCGTGCCGTACGATCCCGAGCACCTGCCGCGGGAGATAGAGCTGATCG
>Ga0209208_10002873_pt1 | contig 24747 bp, 20 predicted proteins | sample S1TSphfallax_3_FD_187694 | JGI IMG/M metagenome (GOLD analysis project Ga0209208, IMG submission 187694) | Host-associated microbial communities from peat moss isolated from Minnesota, USA - S1T2_Fd - Sphagnum fallax MG (SPAdes) (version 2) | ecosystem: Host-associated > Plants > Peat moss >...
CGTCAACTTCCTCCTAATACCAAAACAAACTACGTAGTTCACACCATTCGACACATCCTAGATTTCCTGTAGTTATGAATTATCATTGCGACATAAACTAGGACTCTGCATGTAATTGTAGCTCCTTGTGGAGTTTAACCCTAATTTAAATAAATGTTCCATTCATTATGAAACTCAAATTGCCACTACCACCCTATCTTCCATGTTTATTTAATCGCTAAGTTGTTTTGAATTAACCATATGTTTATAAGGTTGTTATATCTCTTTTGGGCTTTTCATTGACCCCCTCTCACCTGCTTCATAAATCCCAAACATCCTTGTTATTAAATACTAGAACAAGACTATTGTTTTGTTGCACACTATGAAATTTGGTGTTTATTTCTACCCCAACCCTCAGGAGATTTCTCACTCCTAATTACGCCACTGAGGTCCTAAAACTATGGTTTACCAACTTTTGTCGAAGAAAAAAACTAGCCTAACTAATACCGTATTCCAGAAAAAGAAATAACCCCCTACACAGTTGTGCGCATTCATCAACCCCTATTTTAACACGAAGTTGTTAAAAGCTCCTAATAACCTCATCCCACTTGAATATCCCTTACACAACTTTTTTAAAATTGAGACTACCGACCATGGCTAGATCGGTATGGCTCATAATTTGGGATGAGGCATAATAGTAAACCTTTCGGGAATTGAAGGCTAGGTTTTCATTAGCTCCCATTTTGAAACTACCCATTCAAGGACAACCATTCCATTCAATTACACACTTATTAGAGCATTATAAGGTTGGGAACTATGTTTACCCAACTTGATGATGATGGTCGAAATTTGTGGTGGTATATGTTAGTCAATCCAACAATAAGATGAAGGCCAAGTATAGTTTATATGAAGGGGAGTGCATTGCAATAGTTTAGGTTATTTCATCATTTTAATGTTATCTTTATGGTATCCCATTCACTTTGATTACCAATCACTAACCTTTGAATTTTTTTATGGAATCAAATTGACTCACAAGAAAGTTGGTTAGGTGGGCATTTATCATGTAGGAATATGATTTTGATATAATTCACAAGCCTGGTATGGTTAATAAAAATGCCAATGGGTTGAGTTTGAACCCAAGTTCAAATGAAGAGGATACCATTAGGGCTCTTTGGCATGGTGGTGCGGATTTGGAGGTGATACTAGGATGGCATGCCTCTACATATCTTTGTACCTTATTGGGGTGTTCTAAGGATGTACTTCAAACTAGTGTGGATGATGAGGATGCCTATGATGTAGACATGGAATCAGAGGGCAATGGTGCCTTAAATATTTATGATGATGCACCTATCATTGCATATTTGCAAGCTAGTGAAGTTTCGATTAAATTAACACCCAATGAAAAGGGCCATGTTGTGCATAGGGCCAAGCAGTTCAAATTGGAAGGTAATTCCAAGTCCTGTAAATGTGGGCAGATGGACAAGTGAAGGTTGTGCTTCACCCAGAAGAATGTGAAAGCCTTATGAGGCATGCTCATGAAGAGTTGGCCCATTTTGGGGTCTTATAGACATACAATTTCTCCAAACACAATATTGGTGGTGAGGGATGCAATTACAAGTTCAACAATTTGTTTCTAAGTGTATGGTGTGTGACTAAGTTCAAGCATCTTTCAATGCACCTACACCTCACTTACAACCTTTACCAATTATGGGGCTTGGGTACCAATGGAGTTTGGATTTTTTTCACCAATTAAGTTTGACACCTTGACAAAACCAATATGTTTTGGTTATGATTGAACATTTTTCCAAATGGTTGGAATTGGTTATGTTGCTAAATTGTAATAGTGAAAGGGCAACATATGCATTTTTAGATAGGGTACTTAGTAGGTTTGGGGTTTTAATCGAAGTTCTCATTAACCAAGGTATAAAATTTTATGGGGAATTCCAAGAGTTGTGTGAAAAAACACTTATTGATCATCACATGATTTCATGAAATCATTTTAAGGCATATGAATTAACTGAACATATGGTGGATACTGTGAAGGAGGGTTTGTGGAAGTATAGTTTCCACAAGGGCCATATTCAAAGTTGGGACTTACAACTACCATGGCTAGCTATGGGGTATAGGTTCAGTTGGCAAACTTATCTTTCATTTTTTTCACCATATTTCTTATTGTTTGGCCATGAGCCCGATTTACTAACCTCAATTCGACAAGACGCAACAACAATAATCAACATGGATGATCTTGATGTGTGGATTCAAGCATGTGAACAACAAGCCACCTTGTTCCAACATGTTATGCCCATGGCTATGGAAAATTTGGCAATTACCCAATATTGAAATACATTGTGTTATGATATTATACGTGGAAGTGGTTATTGGTTTCGAATTTGGAGGTTTTAATGACGAGATTATGTTTACCTACAACAAACATCACCAATTACTTTGGGTGTGACTATAAACATGTTAATTTATGTGTATGGAAGGTCCTCCCTTCAAAAGTGTTGTTGTTGGAAGGTTGAGAAGTTTAGACATGGAAAAAACCATGTGCACAATTATGCACCATGTCATCTTCCCAACGTGGATGGCCAAATTGACCCATCTTTAGCCATGGTTCTTGTTGGCTTATGATGTGGGCAATGTGGGCAAGCTTTAGGAGTCGCCACTATGTTAATTTGTGATAAATGTTCTTGAGGTTGGCATATATGGGGTTAGTTAGCCAACAATGGAGGAAGTGTTAGTTAGCAAATGGTTTTGCTTTTGGTGCACCAAATAGACCTAGGTTCCTAAGGTCACCTAGTAGAATAAGTCTAAGGTTTTCTTTCATTGTAATTCACATTTGGCTAGGAAGTTGAAGGATTACATCTAGGTGACTACGAGTGGGGCTCACATTTGCACCCAACCTAATGGTCCTTTTGCTTTGGATCAAATTGTTCATCCATGGTGGATTTTCAACATGTAGTTCTATAATGTTATTTGGCTTAAGGGGACTTTAGTCCTAAATAGGGGGGCAATTTGGGTGCGGTGCACCATTTAGGGTATTTTTATGTTATGTGTTGTGAGTGTGGTGACAATGATGGTTATAGGCATCGACATAGGAACGCATGACAATTTCCTCTCTTGTGTTATCATGGCCAAATGGTTATAAATTCCAAACAATAATCTTAAAATCCTTTGATTTGTTCCCATGTCAAAACCTTAGTAATCCTTGAAGAAAATTTTCTACAAACAATTATTACTCATTAACAAACCCTCTGAAATTCTCCAATTGAACCTAACCTTAACACTATAACAATTGTTTAAAGCTCCCAATAGTCCAAGTATTCAACCCTATTAACAAAAATTATGGCTTGACTCAAATGTATTGAATTTGAGTGTGAATCTCACAACTAACCAACCAAATTAATTTTATTGAACCTATCATCACTTCCATCATCAGTCTCTAATGACTCACTACATTTAGACATCCTATTTATTGTCTCTAGTGTAGTGGAATTAATGGAGACAACATAAAAAATTTAATGCATTTTGGGCATTTTCCCCAAAATGATGAGCAATCCACACAAGTAAAATTGAAGCCATGACACTCGACAATGTTAAAATCACTAAAATCCAAAAACCATTAGAAAATACTTAGCTTAAAGTCCTAATTTTTTTTTGTATTTGCATCACCTCCACCAACTCCATAACACACACCATTCTCCTCCACATGAAAATAAAATAACTAACTTCATATTCATCCCTAAACTTTCACACCTTAATAAAAACATACTTATCAATAGTAGCAAAACTTCCTCATAAAAAGTAATCCTAGGAATAGCATGTGGTTTTTTGGCACCATGATAATGATAGCAAACACCCTTTTCAAGCAATAACCCTAAAAAATTTCCATCCACATTTTTTTGTCACATCTATAACCATTTTGATTTATATTTATTAAATCCCTTAATCATCACCACTTCATGGTGTAGAATGAAAGACCTTGAGATCCTTTCAAGGTTAGTCCCACAATTTTTCATCCTTACATTTAATAACACAAATTGTACCACCTTCATCTTGCTCATGAAACCCATTGTTGTCCAAATACTTCATAAATAAAAACGGCCCTTCCCAACTAAAAACCAATGACTTCTTCTTTTCGGGTTTCTTCATTTTGACATAGGTTTTGCTTTTAATTTTTATTTTCCTTTTCTTGATGCACATGTTCTTTTCTACTTTGTTTGAGTTTGATTCACATTTTTAATAACCTCACCATGTATGCTTGTAATCAATTGCATTTTTTCAATCATTTGTTCAACAAGCAGTGTTAGGTCATCATTTTCATGATATGTTTTGACCAACATGCTCAAAATTTTATCCACGTGCAATCTTTGAATTTGGCTAGCTATTAGAATCATGTGAGATGAAAAGTGAATATTGGCCTATACAACACATTTGTAACCAAATAAAATATGTGGTAGATGTTCATCCCAATCTTGTGCGTGTTCAATAATAACAACAAGAACTATCAATCCATGCTTTAAGGTCTTCACCAATTTTCAAGCCATATCATTGTATTTGGACCATTCAAATGTTATGTATTGGTGTGTAATTCCATAATTCTTGCATAGCTGATCAAATTCATGTACCCATTCACCTCCATTATTAATTAAAATATATCTTGGTATTTTAAACTTGTAGATAATCTCCTCCTTTAAAATTTTGGTGGCGATCCTTGTGTCATGTTTAGTAATAGCCTTAACCCATTTAAAATAGTGATAAACTACAACCAAAATATATCTATTGCCATTATGCATTTTTGGTAAGAATCCAATTGTATTTAATGTTATTCGATAAAATTGATATTAAACTAGTATGCTCTTGAAGTCTTCTAGATCTAACCTAATATTATCAATCATTATTCCCATCTGGCATTATGTACAAGCACGGACAACCTTCTACACATGATCAATCCTACTATGCCATAAATAACATTTGTTCACTTTAACAAGTGTGCATCCTTCCCCAAAGTGTCAACTTTCAAAATGTAGATCTAGAATGATCTATCTGTGCTCTTCTAGTTTAGGAACTACCAAGTCTTTGAACATTAATTTGTCATGGTTCCAATCAAGTACTATAGGATTCTCTTCTTGATCTTGGCAATCTCCCTTGCACTACATTTACTAGAGATCTATCCACCATTCAAGACTATCATAGTTTGCTCGTCTTACCAAATGTCCATATTCTTGGCATTGTTCCATTCATAGTCCATTTCGAAATCAAAATTACTTCTGTCAGAACTTTTTTCATTCATTATAACTTGTGCTTCATCAACAAGCTACAAATGCATCTAAATGGCCCAAAACTCTTTTCTCTTCTTTTAAAGGTAGGATTTTCTATCCTTCCTTCTTTTCTTTCAATTTGGATCTCCATAGATTCAGTATGAGTGTCTATATTTCTAGTTTTTATTGCCACTTCACTAGGTTCAACCATGAACAATTAGTTGATCAATTTTTTGTTGCCCAATTGCTACAAAAAAATTCCAATCTTGGAACTTTTTTTGCTTGTCCAAAACATCTCATCCATATCACATAGTGGATGTATCTATTCACAGTCTTGTATTTCTTTTTGAAAATCGTCATCATCAACATCATCCACCAAGTTTCTGCTTGAAGCATCTATAATTATATGTTTGAAACTTGGATGGTGCATAATCTTAAAGCTAAAATCCTATAACATGTTATTCCATTTGCCCTTCCTTTCATATGTGTCTGAAACAATGGCCAACCACTCAAAAGGCTTATGGTTTGTCATCAAAGTGAAGTGTTTTTTGTTCAAATATTGTCTATAATGCATAATCCCCATATCAATGTGTAGCATTCACCCTCCATGGGGTGGAATAACTTTTGGATAGGTGCTAGAGCTTTATTTGCATATGCCACCACTCATTCATACCTTCCTTCCTTTTGTGACAAAACAACACCAACTCCCTTAGTTGACCAATCAACATCTAAAATAAAGGTTTTGGTCAAGTTTAGTTACACTTGATCTAAAGCTAACAGTTTAGGACTCACCTATTGATCATCAATTGTTGGAATTGTTATATTAAAATAACCTCGGTACCTAGAGTCCACAATGGAAGGAAATAAGAATATACTTTGTGTGCTTTAGAGTTTAAAAGCTAGTGATTATAATCAAAGGAGGCTATTCCAATATTCATTGACATAGGTATTGCAAAATTATTCACAAACAAATTCTTAATGCATGAAAACAAGGAACAAAGTAATCAATCTCATCCATCATTTTCCATCCAAATAACTTGCCAATGTGGTTGTCATTTCACCCTAGCTGTAAAAACTTGTCACCATTTAATTCTAAATCCTTCTTGAAATGTTAACCAATGATGCAATATTAGAAAATTGAAAAAAATCATTGCTTGGGACACCATTAACTTTTTGGGGTAAATTTTCAAAATTTTGCAACCTATAAGCATGAATTTTTAAAACAAAAATTTGGAAATTGTGAAATTTGAAAATGTGATTCACAGGGAAAAAATTACTGCTTTTGTGAGTTTGTTGAAAAATAACAAGAAAAAAGAAAAAAATAACGTTATCCAATTTTTCACTTTTATGGGAGTGGATATTGGAGTAATTGACACTATATGTTGGATGTGCTAAACATTGGTGATAGCCCAATATGGGGGTACTTTTGCTTTAAAAAATTGGACAACAATGGGAACATAACTAATGTTGGAATACCAAAAGGGATAGCTTGAAACACATTTGGATTCACAATGTTTTTCTTTTCAACAAATTGTGTGGTATTTTTGACAAAACAATTAGGAAAAATTTGAATCGAATTAAAAAAATATATAAATTCAAGTAAATTTGAATAAATTTGCTAATGATTTTTACAACTTTGCCAAGCTTACAATAAGACTAAATTGAAAACAAAACCTAGTTTGGACTGTCATTGGGAACAAAATAAGTATTTTCAAATAAAACAACCATTGTAGGTGAAGTTTGAACTTTTGTATAACAACATGATTGATAGGTGTGTCAAACTATGGCTTGGCCATTTACATTAAAAAATATTTGAAGGCAAAAGAAGAATTATGATGACTCAAATATTTCACCATGCAAAAATATAATATTCAAAAAATCCTCTAAAAGAAACCAAAATGCTTCAAGATATCATAATTTTATAACTACTCTCAAGTTTCAACACAAACCAAAATATCATCTTTCAAAAATTGTCATCTAAAAATAGACCTATTACCTAGGGGCCAAAATGCTTTAAGCTACTATACTCTATAATGAGTCTAAACACAATATCCTTGCCTTGGTAGGCAAGGCCAACAAACTTACCATTGGCCATGTTTTAGATTAAATATTAATACATAATAAAGCACTCTGAAAAGTTTCTTGGTATATTTGGAAGGCACATTAATACACATGAATTAATAGTAAAATTTTCCATAAAAATGTTCCAAATTAGTGGTCTTGGGCTCCAAGTTTGCCAAAACTAGAGATGAAATAAAAAATCAAGATGAAAATAATACATAAGAAAAAAAAAGGGACCAAATTGGTTTTGTCACCTAAATTGATCCTCACAAGAATTTCACCCCCAATTTTCAATATGCTTTACTTGCAACTTCACTACTTTTCATATTTTCTAATAAATCAAGACTTCTCAAAATAAAATCTTGCAAATCTTGTGAATTAATATCCAGTTTCATTAGGCGGTACCCAATGTTGTTCACTTTGTAGCTACACTCAAATTGGGGATGAATTAGGGATCACAAGGTTTAACTAAGGCCCCAAAGCAAGGTGACTAAATTAGGATTACCCAAGTGCCTCCTCAAGGTACCTTCAATTTACAATAGGCTTCTACACCCACATAACAAAACAATAGACCTCTTCTTAGCTTAAGGTGGCCCTAGCTCTTAGGGCATGATCCTAGGCCCTTTATTTCTTTATTGGAAGTTAAAACCACAAAGAATTAAAACTTAAAATGTTCACATAGGTGCTGACAACAACCACATGGAACAACAATGTAGTTTTAAAATATTTTGGTTACACAACCATGATTGAGGGGAAGGTATACAAGAGAGTACATGGCATCAAAAGAGTTTTGCAATGTACCATCCTTATTAGTGTATAGTCTTCAAGAGGAAATATTCAAGATTTTGAAGAAAAACAAAAAGAAAGTTATAATTTCATTCCAGTATGACTTCATCTTGTATTTTGTTGTAGACTTTGTGAGGTTTTTCTCTTTTGGTAGTGGAATGGGGTAGCAATCTCCAATGATTTTTCATAATCGTTAAAATCATTTTTTTGCTTTTAAAGTTGGTTTGTTGCCACAAGCCAAAAGAAAAAGAAAAAGACCTTGTTGCCATATGTGGTTAGTTGCATTAGGTTTAGGTTTAAGGTTTGGTACCTACAAGTAATAGATTTTCAATCAAATCTGTTGTTGTGGATTGGAGTTGAAAAAATATTGGTTAGTTATTTCGTTGGGTAGGTTAAAACTAATGTTGGTTGGTTTTTTTTTTTTTTTTGATAGGTTCGGTTCCTAGCTTAGGTTTTTTTTTGGGGTTTAGATTTAAGATTTAAGGTTTAGGGTTGGGGTCATGTGAAATGATAGTTCAAGGCTTCAACTAGGTGGAGTGATTCATGCATTGTTAGAAATGATAGATCTTACATTTTTACCGACCTCAAAATGACAACAAACATCATAACCGAAGTCCAATGTTAAGATGGCTCTTATGGACCATTATGATTTAGCTTTACCTCATCATCTTATCATTTTCGTTTCTTCTATTTTGCTTTAGTTAGTCTTTTCACCTTCGCATGGTATGTCAAGACACTTAATCCCTTGTTTATTACATTAACCATTAATTACTTTTCACATAATGTTTATGATAGGGACCTTCCATCCACAACTCCATATTATGTCTCACATGTGGTTGCCTTTATGTAACAAAAGTATAATTAACTTGTCGCCAATTAACATGTTTTCATAGACAATTGTTAGTTTTAAGGAATGTGATGCCTCCAACATTACAAAATTCCCCCCTTCTTCCATTTGGGCATGTATTGCATATATATATATCATTGATGCCTTCAATTTGGGTTTACAATGCCCCTGTTCATATCACCATATGTTTTTTATGTCAATTTTCAATGTGCCTTGCATATTTTTTTAGTTCATATGGCCATTGACCCAACATTGCAACTTGGCATACATTTTTACTCTTCCCTTTTTAATGTTCTTTTTCCACACAAGGTGGCAAAAAAAGTCACCAAGAGATTTGCACCCACCTCCTTTCAATACACAATAGGCAATTAGGAGACATTGTAGGAAGAACACACAATTAAAGCTTAGACTTTAGCTTCCTGAAGATTTTTGGAGATGGTTTTAGATATTTCTCCACCTCCATCAGCATGACTACATCATGCACATGCATTTACACATGTAGAAGAATATGTTCAAGAAATGTGTGCTTTAGTTTTGAACATTTTGATGGTCCCATATGATGAAACCACAACATGTTTTATCTTTTTCACCCATTGGTAGAGGTCGACCTCCCCCTTTTTGTCGATGATTTCCATCTAAAGATAAAGGTTATTTTATACTAAAATGTTTTTTTTTTTTGGTGTGTTCACCACATCTTTCATTTGGTGATCTTCTAGGTATGTAATATGAGATCTTACAAGATTTGTTTGTTTTAAATGACCATGAAAGTTGTTTTTATTTCTTTTTTGAAGTATGTGGGCACATTGTTCATGATTGTGTTCACCGATTTATATCATGTTTATTTGCAGCATCACAATTATTAATTCTCAATAAGTAAACCAATGGCATTTGAACGATTGGAAAGGTGATCTATTGCATGGTTGCCTGCACATTTATCATTTAATTTAAGGATACATTTACAAAATATTTTGGTATTCATTAGTTTATTTTGGTGACATAGGGGGGTGTGAGACAATGGTTCACATGGTTTGTGCTATGTTGGATTTACATCCAGATTAAGTTATACTAAAGGTTGACATTCATAATGCTTTCAATTTCATATCATGGACAACAATTTTTTAGGAGTTACAGTCTTTTACTAGTATTTTAGATCAAATTTTCCAATTTGTTTTATGATTTTATGTGTGCCCATTCTCATTATATTTCTCATATGTTTTTTAACATGAAGATTTAATAATCATTTTGTTTGAATTTTGTAAACAACAAGGGGATCCTTTGGGTGAAACATTTTTTTTTACCTTAACACATCTTTGCATTCTTCACATTATTGCAACAACCCACCCTAGTTATGTTTTCCTCCATTTGTTGATTATATGCATAATATTGGTCTTATTTCAAATGTGGTACCCATTTTTTATAGTTATAGGCAAAGTTTGTAGCATTAAGGTTTTCCATTCAGCAAACAAAATGCATAGCTTGGTTTCCATAGGGGTTAGATTCATCCTTGTCACTTTTTTAAAAAATTCTTACACCTGACACATGTTTTTGTATTTTAAGTGCATCAATGGGCTTTAAGCCATTTGCGAGTCCTTTGTTGCAAAGATGTTTTAAAAGGATCTCAACATTGTAACTAACTATCCTATGTTTATAGATCCACAAATAGCCATTATAATGCTTTGGTTTTATTATACTTGACATCTAGGCTATTTATTGCATATTGCATTTTCATTTCAAAGTATCTTGTAGTATTATATCGAATTTGATTCACTTACCATGCACAAGTAGCCTTTATGATGCTTTTGATTTGTTATGCCCAGGCTATTTATTGCATATTACATTTTTGTCTTTAAATATCTTGTAACATTCGTCAAGTTTGATTCGCATACCATGGTTACATTGGAAAACTTATTGGGCATGAAATCTTTCAACACCACAATGGGCCATTTGGGTTGTCATTAAGTCATTTTATTTGCTTTTCAAAGGGGTTTGGTTTTCCCTCAATGATTCAACTTGCTACCCTCACCTTTTAGGGGTGTTAGGCTTTGATCACTCTTGCATTTGTAAGTTGTTTCTAGCCAAATAATCACCCCATTTTTTTCGATGTGGTGGCACATGTCAAGATTGACAATTTTCCTTTCTAGTTGGCATTATAATATACCCAAACTTTAGTACCTTAGGTTGTTCATTCTTAGCCCCCCCCCTCCCCCCTTTTAAAATCTTGTGGTATAATCGTATCTCCATTCTGCATTTATAGTTTTTTTATGGACCAACTACATGAGTAGGAATTTATCACATTTTTAATAAATGCTCCCTTGGATACCACTAAACACATTTTCAATCATGTGCAAGTCTAGTCACAAGCGTTTGGTTGTTAGCCCATCCTACCACATGCATTCCACTTGTCCTTGACTCAATTATTTACAACATTATGTATTTGCCTTGGCTTGCCACATATTATAATTACACATCTTTCACATTGTTAGTGTGGAAATACCATTAAAAATTAAAGTATTAACTTGCTTCAATGCTTGTGCAAGAGTGAACACATTATAGCCCATAATACTTTTTGAAATGTCCTTGCAACTATTGCTTTGAAAAGTGAAACACACATGCAAAGAGAGGTTTCCCACCTTTCCCTTTGCCACATTTGGCATCAAGTTGATATTCTTATCATCATAAACGAATTTCAAACCTTAACAAACATTGTCATAGTTGATCCAACTCATTTGGATATGGTACATCATGCATTGTCCATAACATTGCATGTATTGACAACTACTATTAAGAAAAAACATGATCATTTGTAGAACATGCACAAAAAAACAACTTCGTTCCCCTTGCCATAGAGATTTATGGTCATCTTCATTTTCATTTCAACTCATTTTTTAATAGTTGTGCTCATGCCACTATAGCCCATCATCAATGGTCCTCTTTAATTCTCTTGATGTTTATTTTTTATTATTAGCAATGTGTCCATAGCCCTCCAACATGTGCATGCCATTGTGATTTTTCAACATGATACGATGCTTGGAAAACATTCTTCATCATACATCATAGCTAATGCACTTTCATTGCTAGCTAATTTGTGGTAGATGACACCTTTTTAGTTACAATCTTTTATTTTATTGATGTATTAGTGGCACTAATTTATTTTTTTCAATTTTTTCATGTAGCATCATTGGCTAACATCGCAAGAAGGATTTAGCATCAAATGACAACATGACAAGCAAGGTAATAATTATTTTTTTGGGTTCCTGCTTTTTTTTGGTGACCCACAAGAGAAGGGCTTTTGAATTTGGCGAAACCAACTCAAAACCTCTACTTTTTTGGCGATTTTTTTTTCAAAATTTCAAAGAATCTGTGATTTTATTTTTATTTTTTTTGCATTTTGACAAAATTTTGCCAAAAACAAACTAATTAGTGATGTCTAGATTATTATGTTCTTTCATGACATGTGTTCCCTTGCTTTTATTGGCCTTGTACTTCTTGTGGATGGGTTCCCATCCCTGCCTTTTTAATATACATGATTTTTCTTCTTAAAAAATGAACTCACAATTCACAATAACACATCCTGGACATTCTTCAAAATGCAAGGTCAAATGAAGACTACATTGTGGCCGTGTTCTAGTGTTACATCTGTTCCTTACAAGCAAAGCCCAAGAAAAAACATACAAATTATCAATAGGTGTGGATTGCACACATGAAAAGGAGCTGGTATTGTGACAGTAAGCTATGCTCAATTTTTGATTTTCTTGTGGGATTTCTTTGAGCATTGGGGGCAAGAGTGAACCAACGTGCCACCAGTGCAGCATCTACTGCAAGACCACATGCAAATGGTCAGTGCATAGGTGAAGGCAAGCCTTTTTTTTTTACCTGGCGAACTGGTGCAAAATTGCACCCAGAAAGTTGAAAGAAGAAAATTCTTTCATAGATTCTTGAAATTTTCCTCAAATTTTTCACACAAAATAAAAAAGAATTTTGTTTTTGGGCCAGATTTAGGCAAGGTTCCCGGTGTTAAGTCAGGTTTTTCTGCTAGATTTTCTACTGTTTTGAGAGTTTTCCAATAACTTGTTGCCATCAATGCTAAATCATTTTTGGGTGGATTGCCATTAACGCTCCATCACCAAAATGAAAACTAAGAAAAAAGAAAGGCCAGTGAAGGCTAGTGGGTAGGTAGTAAAAACACCAACTGATCTGTGATGTCAATCACTTGTGAACGGTTAGTACATAGGTAAAGGCTGGTGGGTTGCAAGGGAGTAGGTAGTACAAGCACTAACTGATCTAACCATCGTGGTTAGCTAAGGAGCTGGAACTCGATGAATAAGTGTTCGCTGTCTAGCACCGTCCATCCCTCATGAGGGTTTCTCTGAAGAATTTTGTGATGTAGCCAAAGTGGCAATCCTCCAAAGAATAATTTAGCCAAACTTGGCTACATAATAGATATAAAACTAGAAAAGAAAAGAGGATCCTTTTATATTCTTGGCTACCTTCTGGAAGTTATCATAAGACTCTGGCGATTTGGAATTTCTTAAATTCGAAATCTGGCGAATTTGAGCCATTTTTCACAAGAAAAATCCTTTGGTCGGAATCATATGTTTCAGGTCGAAATTTGGCGAAAATTCGTCAGTAAAACAAACACTGGGTGCACTGTGGCTTTTAGTTCTCTCTCGGCCAGCATTTCGAAGCTTGGGTTGAGAAGCGAAGAGCCAGAGAGAAACTTCAATGGGTGAGAAAGGTCGGTAAGAGATCAAGCTCATCTCCTGTACATTGGGTGGACAAGCTGCAGTTGGAATCTCGCAGACTCAAATCCTCCTGTTATTGGCTTGAGGAATCCACAAGCAAGGATCAATGAGCATGACCCAGAAGACAGATTTGGTTGATGATGATCATCATGTGGGGTTTAGGGTTTAGGGTTTAGGGTGGAAGGGTTTGAAGGTGGAGAGGAGATGTGAACCAAAAGCTTGAGGAAACATCATGGCTTTCTTTCTCACCCGCCCTTGTGTCCAGGTAATTGTTGGCTCCTGTGGGTCCAGAATTGGCAGCTGCTTCATACTGCTCTTCTTCTCCTTATGCTGCTGCTGCTTCTGCTACTGTGGGGAAAGGAAAAGAAAAATTTGATAAGTGGTGATTAGAGAATTTTTTTTGAGGCTGATTGCAGGCACAGTTTCAGCAAAGAGTGGGATCCTTTCCAGTGTTATCAAGGCAGTGTGTGACGATGTGCTATTTCCATGCACACACAGAACAAGCTTCACAACTCTGTGTGACTAGGAGGACCCTGTGTGCACAACAGGAGATGGAGGAGAGCTTGGAGAGATGGGAGCCACCATGTATACCCAAGCTTTATGAAGATGAGTTTGTCATTGCAATCTCAAAACCTGGTACCCTTCTTGTAAGCCAACTCTCTGTCTACATTCCCTTGTTTTAGGTTTAGGGTTTCACATTCCTCTTGCCAGATAGATAGCCATGCTTTTGGGCAATGCAATTGTATATACACCAGCAATGAGCCACTGGCAAGCAGATTCCATTGTTTTGTTTGCTGTGGCTAGCATCTCTCAGCTGCATGATGGAAAGCAAGTCTTTTCATCTGTGCCATGGATGGAAGTAGAGGTGAAGCTCTGAAACAGAAATCATTCATTCTATTCAAAGATACTTGCAATCTGTTTTTTGCTTTCAACACAAGGTAAGATTTAGGTTTAGCATCCCTGGACGTTGTCTTAATATGTGGCATTGTTGCATCTATGTAGGTGCATGACAATAAAGGGGCATCCATGGAGGAGAAGCAGAGAAATGCTTTTGCAAAGAATCTTGTTGAGACACAATACACACAAGGTGTGCTTGAGGTTACTGTGTAATTTCTTTGTCAAGAAGAACTATGGGAGGGAGAGAGGTGAGTGAGGGAGAGATATTTGCAAGAATGTATCCTGACATCAAGCTAAGGCATTGAACAGGATTGTGCAATTGTGCAGGAAGGCGGGTTAATCCTGTAAATCGATTAGACCGAGCAGCAAGTGGAGTTATGCTGTTTGCTAAATCAAGTGCAGCTGCCAGAGCTGCACAATCCTCTCTCTCTCATCCTTCCTGTGTGAAAGAGTAAGTCTGGTAACTTCTCTCTAACTCATAACCACCAATGTCTGAACCCTTGCAAGCTGGTGATTACACATTCTCAAGTTCTGAGCCTGAATCCTATATTACAGATTTGTTTGCAGGGGTCTTTTGCACAGAAGTGTGGATCATATTTGATCTGCCAAATGTGTAGCCTTGGATACTGGCTGATCATGCCTTGTTGTCCCTATCATGCCCAGAACTGAAAAAACTAAATATGCAGATATGTGGTGCTTGCAAGAGGGTGTACACCAGATTTCTTTGTGTGCGACGAACCAGTGAAGGATGAGAATGTATGCTTCTTTGGATATCAACAGGCTCATGTATCTTGATTCATTTTTTTACAATGTGAAACAATATTTTCTCAACATGTTTCTGAACTCAACGTACAAAAAGACTAATAAGCCTCTTATGGAACAGGGAATTTCAAGGTCAGCATTAACTGAATGTGAGAAGGTTTTGGATCTCCCTGAAGCACGCTGCTCTTTATTGAAGGTTTGTATTCTGTTCTGAATCTCTGACCCTAAATTGTTTTTCCAACATGTACTATAAACTTCTGGGGCTAATCATAACCTGTTTGTGCTTTGGGAGCAGGTTGTGATAAAGACAGGTCGATGGCATCAGATCCGCAAACATCTCAATCACCGTGCTTACCATGTGTGTTCCACTTCTCAACAGCAAAATTCTTCATGTATTCTATTCACTTAGGCTGGGATTGTTATGGGCAGCAGAGGATGCAACCGTTGTTGGTCCCTACTTCTTGTATCCCAACTTGAATGTCTCCAGTGCACGTTGCTTTTGTATCCTGCATTTCTGAGGGTTACATTAAGGCAGCAAGTGTGATGTAGACCTGCACACAACCATGGACATCAGCTTCTTGAATCATTGTGTGTCTTTCACTTGCTGCACAGGTTGTGGGGGATGTCAAGCATGGGAAGGGAGGGACCAACCGCTTTTTTCGTGAAAATTACAAGATGCAATCTGGTCGCATTTTCTTGCATGCTGCACATCTTAGTTTATTGTACCCCTTCCCTCTGGTTAATCTAGAATCAGAGTCCTTTCAACACACTAACAAGGGTTTGGACAACTATGAAGCAAGCCTGAAATCAGATTTGTCAGTGACAAGCCTGTCTTCTTCCTTTCCAAGAGAACTCAAGAAGTCTATTGAGAATGTGGTTCCCAGGACCCCAACTGCATTGTGGGATGCAGATCCAAATTCTGGGTGCCAAGTTCTTACCATCCGTGCCACACTGCCAGAAGATTTGCAACAAGTTCTGTATGCTCTACCTGAGAATCTCTCAAAGGAATGTTTGTTATCTCATGGTCTTATCTTTTAGCTCAAAATAGTCAAGGGCCCTAAAAGATCCTTGCGCTCTGGGATCCTCCATATGTTTTTGACCTTGCCCTTATAGACTACACAAATCCAAAGATGTCATAGATGTTGAGAAGTTTTGTCAGCCTGATTGAGTAAAAATGCAACATTTTTTCCCAAATGATTCAAGATGTCATATCATGTAGGTCAATCTGACTGAGCGAGAGTGTGAATCAACTTTGTTGTGTTTTCCACTTTTGGATGCACTTTAAGACTATGTATTGGGACTCATTAGCCAACAGCTTCATGATAAATCCAATTCTATTTTGTAATTCTATTTATACAGACCAACTTATTACTAAGCCTTTGGCTTTGATGCTTGCTTGTTCAGGTGCAAGCTGAAATGAAGTGAATTTTACCCATCACAAGTTTGTTGTTGCTCGAATGAGCCAATGACTATTTATGGAAGCAGTTTGATGCATTTGTTTGGTTCATAGTTGTATTAAATCTCATGGATTCTTCCACCATCAAAACATTGCTCAAAGATTATATTTTGAGTTTCCTTGGTTCCGGTCCATCACTGTAGCAGCCCTAAGCATGTTGAAATTTGATACCCTTGATAGCAGATATTTAGCACAGATTGCCAACATAGTTTTTCCATGATGATATGCAATTGAATTTGGTCTCACTCCACTTATAATTCATTCCGTTGGTGTCTAGATGGCTACATACAACTTAAATTTGCTTTCAAAATATCTTGCATGTAAGTGTTGATGCAACCTCTGTAAATGGATATAATGTGAACATCTTGCATGATTCTTGAGTTTGTCAAAATGAATGGTACTCATCGTTGTACATGAAAGAGTATTGCTTTTTTGTCAATCATAAATGAGAGCCTCTTTACCTTGTGGCTATTGCCCCATATCAAGGGTGAGCTGCCCTACATGTATTATCATCACATGAAAGCAACAAATTGCTTCAGATGGTAACATGTGTTGAGAGGTTGGCTAGTAGTTGAGAGGATGAAGGCTCTTTGGAGGTGTGGAGTAGTCAATAGGGAATTTTACAAGAGGTTGGGGTTCAAATTTGTGTTTATTAAGAGTAATTAAAAGGGATCTGATCATAATTATACTTTTCGAAGTTTAGCAAATGATTAAATTTTTTTGGAAATGTCAAATTTTGTAGAAATTACTTGTTTGAAGTTTTGAAATTTAAGGAAATCAACACACCTTGATGTTGAAACCTTGGGAATTGGATCAGTTGGTCCAATTTTCTATGATGCTTTTATTTTATATTGCACTAGGTTTTTCTCATAAAGGGACTTTAGGGTGAGTTTGAAAAAAGAGTTTAGAAAGTTTTAGCAATATATTCAACCACAATAATCAGTGTGGAAACAAATGTTAGGGGAACGTAAGATCCACATGGTAGTAGCAGGTCAGTAGGAGTTGCAGGGCCAGGTACATTTCTTGCAAGATTTGGAAAAAGAGATGATGAAACTTAACATTGAAAAATAGACAATTAACATAAAGAAAAATGCAATGCCAAACAAATAAATTTGAGATAGTTATGTGCAACTTTTGTTATAAACCATCAAGATTCTAGGGAACAAATACATAGATTTAACTATGAGTTATAACAAATATTTACAACAACTTTAGAACAAGCTATATTTATGTTTAAAGAAGTGAAAAAACTTATCAATCACTTGAAACAATTATCTATTATTTATAATTACAAATGAATTAATTGTCACATATGTCAATGTTATAAAGTTCGTTCATATAAATGTTCATTCACGACTTGTAATGAACTTGTATTTAATTCTTAGTTTAATTTTAGTGCATTTTCAGTTAACTTTTAATTCACTACCAATTCACTTTCAATTAACTTCTAATTCATTTTTAATGAACTTGTATTTAATTCTTAGTTTAATTTTAGTGCATTTTAAGTTAACTTTTAATTCACTACCAATTCACTTTCAATTAACTTCTAATTCATTTACCAATTCACTTTCAATTAACTTCTAATTCATTTTTAATGAACTTGTATTTAATTCTTAGTTTAATTTTAGTGCATTTTAAGTTAACTTTTAATTCACTACCAATTCACTTTCAATTAACTTTTAATTCATTTTTAGTTAAATCTTTAATTTATTTTCAATTCACTTCTAGTTAACTTTTAATTCACTTTTAGTCAAGTTTTAATTTATTTTCAGTTCACTTCTAGTTAACTTTTAATTCACTTTTAGTCAAGTTTTAATTTATTTTCGATTCACTTCCAATTAATTCTTAGTTCATTTTTAGTTTATTTTAAATTGATTTTTAGTTTATTTTCAATTCACTTCTAATTCACTTTCAATTCACTTTCAATTCACTTCCAATTAATTTTAAATATTAGTTTATTTCTAGTTCATTTTTAGTTCATTTCTAATTAACTTTTAATTCACTTTCAATTCATTTCTAATTAATTCTTAATACATTTTCAGTTCACTTCCAATTCATTTTTAATTCAATTTTAGTTAATTTTCAATTCACTTTTAATTGAATTTAATTCATTCATAGTTCACACATGGGTGCATATGGGTGCACATGGGCCAGATGTAAGTTGGAAATTTTTTGAGGAACTTTTTGAGCTAAATGCCCGATGAATATATAAAGAAGTAAAATTTTCCATTACCTTCAACCTATTCAAAAATTAGTTTTGGGTAAATATTTCTATCATGATCTTGTTATATTCTTTTCATGTTTTTGTAATAAAATCCTTTTGCATTCAGATTATGCACATGTCATTTTTTTGCTTTTGTTTTTTTTATTCCATGACTTGAATTTAAAATTAGGCTTGCCTTCATTCATGTGGTTTGGAATTTTATTTTTTTTGTGCCCATGACACTAATAAATATGAAATTTGGACCAAGGTATCTAAAGATTCACCTATGAATTACAATAGGTGACCTAATCAACAATGCATGAAAAACAAGATGAACTATGACAATAAATAAAGGAATTGTAGTGGGTAAAGAGATTCGAAATATCAATTTGAAAACTCAATTAAAAAAATAAACTCAATGAATTAGTAACATGTACTAAAAATTTGAAAATTTTATATTTGAAAACTCAATGTCTCAAATTTTTTATGAACTCCATAAGTTGTTTGGCATGTTCATTATGTATATCTTCAACAAAATTGGTCACGTGATTGTTGAAAAATAAATTACTTTGTAGCTTTAGCTTGTTGTAAATTGGTTTGCTAAAATGGTTCATGGTGATGTTGAACCTCATCTTTGACCAAAGGCAATAATTGAAAGAACTAATGTATAATGTTTGAATGGCTTGCTAATGCTAATGTTGTGCCAAAAGAGTAAACATTTTTTTTTCAAGTTTCACATGGTGTAAAGGTAGTCCAAAACTCCTATAAACACTACTATAGATATGTGTTTTTAAGCTAGTTTTTTTATACTAAATTTAGTCATATTGTTTAGTCACATCATACATTGGACAAAATTGGTTATAATCATAACAAACTAGTTGTTTTTTACACAAATGTGACTAAGCAATATGACTAACATGACTAAATATGTTTTTTCAAAATGACTAAAGTGACTAAAGTTATTAATTGACGTGGCATTATTAATTTGATTCAAATTAAGTTATATTATTTATATGAATATATAATGACATTATGGAACTTTACTATTTTTGAACTATAGGTGAATCCAAAATGTTACTACCCTTGATCTATGATTCAAGGCTAGAAATTAAATTTTTTTTCTTTTCAAGCTAACATTATTGGCAAATTGTATCAACCAATGATCATAAGTTTTTAAATCCCCAAACTTGGGATTTATTTTAATGATGAATGCTCCAAGTAAGGTTTGAACCCACAACCTTCTTGGCCACACTTCAAGACCTTAACCATTGAGCCATCACTTCACATGATGACTAAAAATGACATCGCAAAATATATAAACACATATTTTGAGCAAAAAATGAATTTTTTAATATCACTATTTGATTTAATTGATTTGGTGGGTTTATTATTACATTGAACTTTGTAATTTTTGTAATTAAAAAAAGTGTAAATCATATTTATTCTAAATATTTATTAGTTAACAAATTCAAATGCATCATTGAAACTTTAAATTGAGTTATATATTCCAATATTATTTAAACACATTTAATTTATTAACTTTCATGAAACTTTGTGATTATTTTCCATTTCAAAATGTTCAACAATTAAGATGGTTTAAAAATTTTATATGTAATGTCTGAAATATGATTATTTAAAGAAAAAAATTACTTTCACAATTGTATTGAATTTTTAGTTTTTTACTTACAAAACGTGAGCAAAGAATTAAATCATTTAATTTAAAAATTCATATATAGTGTATTAAATCCTTGATTGAGTTATAATTATAACTATTTAGGTGAAAATAACTTATTACCATAATCATATTGAACTTTGTGATTCCTTTTAATTTCAAAACATTTTCAATATTTGTTTCAAAAATTAAAGTAATATTTTTCTTTTGCTTGGGTTAAATTTTTTGCATATAACTATTTTGGTACATTTGGTTTCTTTATTTTCATCATTGACTTTGATTTTATAATAATTTTAATCCAAATTTTTATATATTCCATTAATTTACATATTTTAATTTATGCCACATATTTATTAAAAATGAATGTTTTAACAAAATATTCTAAAAATACCATAACCAAAAAAAATCACTTTTGAAATTATGCTATTAAAATTTGTATGCATTTGATCTTAGATCAATTTTTGTAATAAAAGTAAAATAATTGAATTCAATGTTATAATGTTTTTGTAATGCGTGTCAAATTATATGAATAATTCCAATCATGTTAGTTGTATTAGTCAATAAAGACAAATTCACATGGGCACTCACATTTACCACATGTACAACATATTGGCTGATTCGATTATAATGTAGGATTTTTTAGTCATAACAAACATTGTTATTTTTTATCTTAGTCATGATGGACACATTTAATCACTTTAGATTACTAGTGTATTCTAGATATTGACTATATAGTCATTTTAGACATGATGCTAGTAGCATAAAAATCATGTTTTTGTAGTAGTGAAATAGTTGCAATGCAGATAATTACATCTATCATAAAAACCAAACTTTGTTCACAAAGTAATCACTTAATAGATTCAAAAGTCCTAGCACCTTTTTTTCAAATTATAAAACAAAATACCTAATAGTGACCTCGTCCATAAACATGGTGATCGGTTTGCCCTTTGGGCTCCCATGTGTAATAATGGGCCATGAATGAAATGCCAAGTCGCCACCACATGGTCATATCCTTATTATTTGAACAACCTATGAGAAACACCATTTCTTGATTAGGCAATGGGTGTTTCAACATCATACCTCATAAATGGATCTTGATTCTAAACTCATGTGTACAATGTATCAAACCTTCTACTTACCATGCACAACTTGAAACAAGAAAACTAGAATTAGTTCACAAGAAATAGCGCATTCCACAAACATCACCCAATTCACAAGAACAAGAAAGAAAAAGGGGAGGATTCATCATATGACTAACATCATATCAAAGGACACCACTGTAAATAACACCCAAACCTTTTTCATTGTCAAACTTTGTAGAGTGCACTCCTAGCATTGTAAACTACAAATTTCATTACTTATGTCAAAACACAATGTTTCCATAGACAAACAACAACTAGGGAGGTGGGCAACATATGTAACCAAAATCCCCATTTCTATTCAATCTATATGGTTTCCAAAACACAAACAACTTTCATTAGTTATTGTTTGTACTTGTTCTCAATATAAGCCAAATATAGGACTATGTGCATATAATTGATGCAATAATATGTCCAAAATTCCAACAACACCACTTTGGTTTGCAAGTCTTGAAAAAAGGCATAAAGATCTAAACTAGTTGAGGCCTCATCAAACAAGAATGATTATCTACTTTCATTAGTACATGTTGACACTTTACATTCTTGTTGGGAAAGGGTGTGCATCATTAATTTCACTACATTTGTAAATGATTATCAATTTTCATACTTTTAGTTCAAAACCCAACCTTCTAAACACCATAACTAGTCAAAAGTTGTCCTTACCCACACACTAAACATGTTCATAATACAAACACGAGAAAATGGAACAATTGGTCAATAAACACCAACAATAACTTTCCAATATGGAAGTGCGTATAACATAAGAGTTGTTCATAAAGGTCGATGAATGTGTGGGATTAAATATCTACTTATATGAAAAGACCAAATGAGCAATAGATAAAAGTGTTAGTCACCATTTGCTGCAAATGCCAATCTGAATTATCCTTTTTGCCACCCTAAAATCAACATGATAGAAATAACATGTGAAAAAACATTTGTTGACATATCATCTAAACAGTGTTGTTAGGTATAAAACTAGGTTGGAATTTGTTGAACATGAGGTTGGGGGTGTTTAAAAAAAAAAGTAAAAAGTGATAGTTCTAGGTGTTGTCCTTGACAATGATGCGATATTTCTCTTTGAGGGTTATGGGATTTTTTTTCTAAAAAAAAATGCAAATTAAATTCATTGAAAGCCTAGTCTTCATCATTTTACAAGGGTGTGAAATGTTATTTGTTCATTTGGTACACCTTGGCTCCATTAATTGGTGATGCACATGGACTCAAAGTTTGGTTTCTTCACCTTGAAACAATTTATGAAGGAGCACATCATGATGTTGCTTACAAAAACCATGGAAACTTATTTTCCCTTTACATTAAATAGTTGTGCAACTACCACTATAAGTATTATGTCAAGCTTGGGGTTTGATATATTTGGTTTAATAGTGAATTTTATTCAAGAACGTTGGGTGCCAAGGCATGTCACAACATAGTTGTTTGAAACACAAACACAATTAGGCAAACCTTAGGGCTCATTCATGGAATTAAGGTTTTAAAAACTATTTATAGCACATTCATACCTTATTAATTGAATGTGAATACATATCTACACCAATATAATATGTTTATTAAAATAATAATAATATAATTAATCTGGTATTTGAAAAAATTACAACACTTATATTTATAATGTTTAAAAACAACCCAAAAAAGTTTGGTGTTTTTACTAATGTTGGTCAGATTATGTCTTTTAAGCCAAATATCGATATGCATATTAGTCAATTGTGTATGAAAATATATCCATCATTTATAATATTCTTACTAATCAACCCTACCCATACTTAATGGACATTTCTAAAATGTGATAACCGTACCATAATCATGTTCATATGGACATTACATCCAAATATCCATATCCACTCATTAGAATTGAAGGAAGTTCAAATGTGAATACTATTCAAAAACTAGGGTTTAGGGTTTAAGGATGAAGACACAAGGCTCAAAACTTTCTTTCATTATCAAGTTCTTTGTTAGTAACATTTGTTATTGTGAAGCTTTTCATTAACAATTTCCTTAATCATTTTATGCTTAAGTTAGGTGAATTGCTTAAAAAAAATTTGAGCCATTTTGTAAAAGTAATCATCAATGAAAAAGGCCATGTCATTGTTGGTATTTAAGGTATCTTGTAAAATATTAGCAAGGAGTTGGTTTGAAAGCCATGAATTTTGCACCTATTGTGCCACATTTGACAATCACTAATAGGTTTTTGTGCTTTGATTTTCTTGACATTGATTTGTTTTCTTGCAATTTTTTTATGTTATTGAATTGTTCACACATTTCATGTTGCAATTGGACCTTTAAATTCCTTTGTTACATTTCAAATTTTGTTGTTGCATTTCAAATTTCATTGGGTTGTAATGTGTTTGTTTTTCAAAACCTCTTGTCTTTGAATTCAAATCTTGTGAGTTACAATCAACAAGGTCAACACATTTTTCATGAAATGTTTTCGACACATTTAATGTGTGACATTGGGTTTTTCCTTTTCATTTTTTCCTTCTAATATTAATTATTGATTTTTTTGTGGAGTTGTTATTTGCAATTAGGTTTTGGTGTTTTAAATTATAAAGATGAGGTATTTGTTGTTCAAAGTGTGGGTGGTGTTGATGTGATGTGAAGATGAACTTGCTTAGTAGTTTGTCAAATGTTGAAAGTCTCCAAGGTGTAATGTGATGGTAATTTGTTAAAAAAATACAAGTTGTGTCTTGCAATTATAGAAGCTCAAGCTTAGAAATGGAAAGTATACAACATGAACTCAATTTGTTCACTTCCTTATTTGTTATCAATGGAAACTTTTTATTTTATTTTATGAACTCGTAGATTATGTGATGTATATCATTTGTAGGTTTCAATAAATAGTTAGTAACATTTTAAATCAAAGTTTTATTCTTCAAAAAAGGTCCATCAAATATAATAAAATGAATGGCATCAATCCTATGAAAATTCAT
>Ga0209208_10002874_pt1 | contig 24743 bp, 13 predicted proteins | sample S1TSphfallax_3_FD_187694 | JGI IMG/M metagenome (GOLD analysis project Ga0209208, IMG submission 187694) | Host-associated microbial communities from peat moss isolated from Minnesota, USA - S1T2_Fd - Sphagnum fallax MG (SPAdes) (version 2) | ecosystem: Host-associated > Plants > Peat moss >...
CCGTTGATTCCTGGACAGCGTAACTGAAGACAGACAGGGTCAAGTCGGTGTTGCTTCAGTTCTGTTTTGTTGTCGTCTTTGTTTTGCTTGTCGTTGTCTTCATCTCCGGCGCTGTTGTAAACCCTCTTGCTTGCTCTCGTGTTTCCGCATTTTGTTGTAGATTTTCCCGTGCCTTTTTGTTTTCGTTGTACTTCGTTTTTAGTAACCAGGTCTTTGCGTTCCTCGTGCCTGCGATCATCGCCGTTTGAACAAAGGTACGATTTTCTTTCTCAAGATGGTGTCGAAACCCTTGCTTCTCCAAAGTCCTCTTTTACTTCGCCTTCTCTTTCCTGCGATGTTTTTTTTCTCTTTTCTTTTTTTGTTTTGAAGTCTGTGTTGGATTTTTTAAAAGATCTTTTTGGTGCACGTCCGTGCCGGTGGAGGTTGCACTCTCTCTGTCTCTCTCTGGATACTCTTTGGTCTTCTCGCTTTCGTAACCCTGATATGCAGAGGTCTATAGTTCTGTGATTTGGTGTTCCTCATCTGCAAGTTGCGAAAGATTCTCCGTCTTTCCTTAGGTTTATTTGTCTTTGTAATATACAGAGGTTTAAAACCTCATTTAGAAAATCTATCGGTTGAAACCCCTAAAGACGTTGCGCCCGCTTCGGCTAGGGTCGTTGTGACGGCTGTTTGTTTTCCTTGTACCAAATGTCACTATACAATGTTCTTTGCGCCTTCACTATTGTGTCGTCGTTTAGAATGTGTACTTAAGAACTTATCACTTTGTTAAAGTCTTTTCTGGGTCATTGAGATCTTGAGGGGGATGTGTAGTTGCTTGGTGTTCTAGGGTATGATGCCGTCGCTATTTTGCTTTGCCATCTGCATGACGCGAATACATAACTTACTTTTTCTTGCAGAAATCTGTAATCCTTTGTGGAGAAGATTGCTAACCAATGTCCTTTTTGCAGTGTAATCATGGCCCGTACCAAGCAGACGGCGCGTAAATCCACTGGAGGGAAGGCTCCAAGGAAGCAGCTAGCCACAAAGGTGAGTTTGTCTTCTTTAGCTAATCTCGAGTTTAGCAAGGTTTTTATTATTAACTACGTCCATTTAAAGTACTGCATCTTCTGAACTTAGTTCTTGTTTCTCTTTCTTGCTCAGGCTGCACGAAAATCGGCACCTACCACTGGCGGAGTGAAGAAGCCCCATCGCTATCGCCCTGGAACAGTTGCTCTGCGGTAAATGCATCAAGACATTTGCTGAAGTTATTCTTCTGGATGTATTGAACTGAGTGGGAAATGGTGTTACGGGCAATGTTGGACTGTTTGATGTTGTTTGCAACTGAATTGCTTCTGTATTCTTTGATTGTGTAGTGAGATCCGTAAGTATCAGAAGAGCACTGAGTTGCTGATCCGAAAGCTGCCATTCCAGAGACTTGTTCGAGAAATTGCCCAGGACTTCAAGGTTTGAATTCTTTTTCATCTCCTTTTCTGACATGCCTAAAGTCTATACCATCTCTGCATTGAGAAATTTATGCCAGATTGAGTGAAACGAAATGGGAGATTGTTTCAGGATCTCTTTGAAGGCATTTGCTTTAAAGACACTGAAGATTTGAGTCTTGTGTTTCTTGTTTGCAGACTGATCTTCGTTTCCAGAGCCATGCTGTTCTTGCACTCCAGGAAGCAGCCGAGGCCTACCTTGTAGGTCTTTTTGAGGATACCAATTTGTGTGCGATCCATGCAAAGAGGGTGACTATAATGCCCAAGGACATCCAGCTTGCCAGGCGCATCAGAGGCGAGAGGGCATGAGGTTTTGTATTCCCAAAAAAAAAAAACCAAAAAATCAATAAAAATTTGGGTTCTTTTGAACCCACCAAAAAGCCTTGTCTGTGTGGCCTTGTTTTTTGGGTGTTGTTTTTGTTTCATAAGGGCAGGTTGAATTGCACAACCCAACTTATTGAATAACACAATGGAAACAATATTCTTTGTGCCAGAAATTCAACATCCAATGTTTCTATTGTGTTATTTAAACTAGACTCTTGTTGGGTTGTTTTCTGGTCCACTGGATTTGGGAGGAAGGAGATGAGATCACTGGAGTTGTCTGGTTGGGTGGTATCAAGATTTTACTGATTGGTGCTGTACAAAGTCTATGAAGTTACACAAGATTGTTTCCTGTGCATTATTGACATTTTTTCCTCCACTATGGTAAGAAAAAGGTGGGGAGATACAAGTACAAGAGTGTAACACTTTGGTCTTCAACATCATGATATGGTTATCATGAAGGAGTAAACCCTTTTATTTGCCCTGAAATTACAACTTCTGCATAAGTCATCAAAATTTTAGGTTGCTTGTGTGGGTTGTCAAAATCTAGACTGAAGATCTTACTGAGTTTTTATGAGGTGAAAGTTTTTTGAAAGAAAGAGCTTTGTGAAAAAAACTCATGAGGTGAGAGTTCTAGAATTTCAATTAGAGATTTTCATGAGAACTTTCATGAGATGAGTGGTCTGGAGCTTTCTAGTGTGAGCTGGTTTTGAGTCAAGAGTGAGAGAGTCAAGAGGAAACTCAATAGAGAGAGGTGAGAGTACTATGACCAAGTGCTCTCACTTGTGCAGACATATAGAGGACAATGTTTGTGCAAAAACAAGGTCTGCAGTGTTCTTGAAGAGAGAGATTATGAATATGTATGAATAGCTTGGACTATGAAACAAGCAAGATGCATGGAGTCACTGTTGATAGAAAACTCTGTTCATCCCTTCTTTTGAGGTAGTGTCCTAGTTTGTGAGATTGAAGATACTTGCAAAGCCAGGATGAAATGCCAGGATGAAAGAGGGCACATGATTGGGTGTCACTTTACGAATATCTCTAATATTAAGTATATACTTGCCTTATATTAATTTAAAAGTAGGTATATACTTGCTTCATACTGGTCAAAAGTGAATCTGAAAACCAATACCAAGACCAAGATCAAGTTGATATGAAAGTTTTGAAAAGGACACACTACAAGCACCACAACAATATCAAAATCTTATTAATTCCAAAGACCAAGGACTAGGCTAGATACCAAACCAATATTGGATGTTCTTGGGGTGGTTTGGAACGCTACAGGCTCTAATGACACTATTAAGGAGACTTGAAACAAAATTGGAAATATACAAAATGCAATGTTAGGATGCAATCCTGATCCAATTCAAAATGTTAGCAAAGACAAAGATGTTTACGCCTTTGCCCCTCACATGACAAACAACCCTCTTCCTCTCTCTTGATCAGTTCAATAACAAGTGTGATGTTTGATGATGATGAGGTGCTTCTCAACTTTCATTCCACTATCCAAGGTACGGAAGACCATTACATAAGTAACATGCCCTTGAGATGTAAATTTTATATGTACTCAAGGTCATCCACATAAATATGCACATATTCCAACCATCAAACCTTAAAACTTACCCTTTACCCTAATATGAGGGCAACTTGATGAATGGATAAGTGATGAACAGGAATGACAATCTCCCTCCAAAACAGGTTTGTTTTTGTCAATTGTTGTTGACAAACATTTATTTAATATAGGTAAATATGGAGATTTTACATCCATGTTGGAAATTTCACATTCATACTTTCAATGCTCTTTTGTATGCTGTTCATTTCAACTACATACATATTCATATTCATTACATTTGGGGCTACTATTAAAAAATAATGCCATACTCCATATCCAGTGATGTTACCAGCTACCACTGTCAAAGCCAATGCTTTTGTAATGGCATTAGATTATTGTAGATTAGTGTAGTGTAGTAAAGATTAGATTAGGGTAGTCTCCAAGCTGCAATTGGGTAAATTGTGTGAAAACCACAAATGTCCATTTGTGTTGTCAAATTCCACAGGTTCTTAAAGTTGTCTTTAAGTGGTAGAATCAGCCATCACTGCTTCTTCTGATATTTCCTAGCTATCTGTGCTACAAATCAATTTACATTTTCAAATATACAACCTACCTATGGACAATGTTTATGCTAGAGAAATGCATCGTATTCGACAAGTTTTCAAGGTATATTATATGGCCTTGGTTCAACCTGTTATCACCTAACCGAATGGCAGAATAACGACAGAGATTAGTAGCTATGCTCTGCAAAAGGTCCTGATAGAACATTGGTTATGGATTAGGTAACCTATGAGAAGAGAAGATGGGGGCTATGGCGTATAATCAAGCTGCATGAGCAGCAAGATGATGTGCCATAACCTTGAGGTGGCCTTGAGCTGGTTACCAGACATAACCAGTTATCAAAAGTCCTTTTGTGTGTGAATCCTGCTCTGCAAATTCCAGTGATTTCATTTTTATTTATTTTTTAATAACTACCTTCCTCTTTTACCTTACCCACCATGAATATAATGTTTAATATAATATAATTTTAATTTTAAATTGATATAAATAATAACGAAATATTGAAAATCAAATGAGAACATGATAAGAAAAAAAAAAGTTGAACATCACTGGTAGTGCACAGCAACGTGGATCCCAAGTGGGCATTACACATGAGAGTTATGTGGGACTTTTGCAATGAAGAGAGAGAAAAAGGAAAGATAGAGAATTGATCCCCATGTTTGTTCCTCGTGATCCCTGCAGTGTACAAGTCGCAAAGCTGCTCCAGGGCAGAGTTTGAGTCTCCTTGTGAGCTAAGGAAACTCAGACTACACCCATTTGATGATGCAGTTGAATCAGCTTTTGTGTTTTGTATTTTTCCTTTTTTTTCTCCTCTTCTTTTTGCTGCCGGATATTCCCAGCACCCTGAAGCTCAATGGGTGCCGCTGAATTTCAGGGCACACTTACTTGCAGCTCAATTCCTGATCAGCTTCACATCTGCAGTTTGATGCAGATAGATTGGCATGGATCATGGTGCTAGCAGCCTGCAGCTGATCATGATTTCCAACATGTAAAGAAATTTAGCTGGGTTGTGCAATTCAGCAGCTTTTTTTTGTTGCAGCAAGACTTTGCTTCTGAAATGGGTATTGGGTATGCGTGTGCAGTTGCCCAATGTTTTATGGCGTGCACGCTTTCTTTCTTCATTCCCTCGACATGTCACCAGTTTCACTCCTCTTCTTCTTCCCACTTGCATGGATATCTCGTTTTCGTTCTTGATATATGTTTGGAGCCGTCAGGCTTTCTGATCCTCAGAGTCTGTCTTCAATTCTCTTCTGCAAACTTTGTCTGTCAGCTTCAGCTTATTGTTGGTTTCAGCTGTACCCATGAGCCATTCAGTCGACACTAGTTTTTCTGAGCCTCAGCTGCAGAGCTTCTATGATCCCATGGTCAGCAAGAGCGCAAATCCACTCAGCAGCAGCTCCGCAGCTGCAGCGGCTACGACAAGCAGCAGTTTGAATGCTGTGATCTCTTGTGGCTCCATGTTCCAATTCCTGAAGTATCTGGTACAGAAGATGACGAGAACAGCACAGAACGCTCAAGGACAATCCACGGACATCTTGACCCAGCTCTCCAACCTCCTACCCACCGGCACTTTCATGCTGTTCCAGGCGCTTGCAACCCTCACCACCAACAATGGCGACTGCGGACACACGGACAAGGTGGTCACGGCTGTGATGCTGGTCATCCTCGGCGCCATCTGCGCCTTCAGCTGCTTCACGGACAGCTACAAGGCCGAGAATGGCGTTGTTTACTACGGTGTCGTGACTACTACAGGGCTGTGGAATCCTTGTTTCGTCGGCTCCGGTCTCGCTAATGTCAGCGGCGCTTTCTATATCGGCGACAATGCCAAATACAATCTAAGGTATCTGTTCTTGTTTGTCTGCAGCAGATCCGCTCAGAGGGTCCAACTGCAAGAAAGCTGCTCTCCGGAGCTGAGAATCCAGCTACTGCAAGTCTTTGAGGTTTTTTGTTTTGTGTTTTTGCTCTCGATCTGGGAACTTCCTTTGCTTCCTGATGCAAATTGAGTGACACCCATGATCGATCGGTAACGTGTGCTGCTGCTGCTTTGATGATCATTATGATGTATGTATCCTGAAATGTGTGTGTGTGTTTTTTTCCCTAGGGTTTTCGATTTCGTGAATGCGATGCTTTCCGTGATGGCGTTTGCGGCTCTCACGCTGCTGACGGCGCCTGTCACCACTTGCTACTACCCACACATCCCTGACTCTGTGGTGAAATCGTTGCCGATTCTCGTGGGTGCACTCATTGCCATCGTGACTCCATATGCGCCGCCTGCCAGAAACGGCTTCGGCCACGCCATTCCGGAATCCGCTACCCCCACTAACAGCTGCAGCACCACCACAAGCTTACTGCACAACTCCAGCACTGCAAGCACAATCTAAACAAAGTTTCACACAGCTCCACCAACATTTCTCAATTACAAATGGCACTGCTGAAATACAAAAAAATCAACCCATCATCATCATCATCATCATCATCATAAAACCCTGCACTTGAATCCAGATCGATCTTGACCAATTAAGCCTCAAGCGCAATTCTTAAGGTACCAACTTGTTGCAGACTTACCCAGCAAATCCTCGATCTGCCTGTCATGTGAACTTCAAGCTCCAGCAGATATTAAGCTGTGGTTCAATTGGTTTTAATATACCCATTGTTTGAACAAGGCTGCTACTGATCAGGAGCTTCATCACATCTTCAACCTCAGCTAAACCAGGATCATATATTCTGATCACTAGAATTTTCTGAGTACAGTTCTTCCTCCATTGTACCAACAGCAACTACTGCAGTGTCAAGATTCTTCAACAGAATATCATCATCAGATCACAACTTGAATCCAAGCTGGCAGACTTAATTACAGTGCCAGCTGATCATGAATTTGCTGTTCATTGGATTTGTAATCTGGGAAATCATTGATGCATTGCTGAGTTTATATAATTTGCTGATGATGATTCTTCATTGCTTTTTGCACACACTTTTCAATGTGTCAGCCTGGTGTGCATGATCATGAATCACATGCTAAGAGCAATGTGTTCATATAGAAACATTCATGAATATTTTAGCTAGCTGGCTGCTTCTGCATTTTCTTTTCTTCTTCTTCTTCTTCACTGGGAAAATTCTTTACAAACTTGGGGGAGTAATTTGGTGATCAATTCAAGAAACAACACTGAGCAAGAAGAAATGATTATGAGCTCGAGCTCTCAGTTGTTAAAAAAAAGCAGCAAGTAAATCTATATACCTGTCTGGTGATGCTCAAGAAGAGTCTATGAGAACAAGTGCATGAAAATAGTATGTGCAATGTGCATCAATTTCACAACATAAAGATAGATTAAAATTGATTTGAATCACTTGTTTACTTTTTCATCATTAAATATTTTTTCAAACATCTACCACCAAGCTGCATCAAATCTCTATGACTAAGAAAACTGTCACCTTGTGACAGTTTTTTTTGGGTGTAAATTCTATCATAATATGCATTTGCCCTAGTGGATGCACTTCTCATTCTCACTTTTGATTTGTTACTTGGTGAACAAAGTGAACTATTCAACTGTACTATTATTGATCAATTGTGTAGGTGAATTACAATCTCACCTATTTGGTGTTAAAATTGGATTTGCATCCTTTCTTTTTCAAGTTCAGCTTTTCTTCTTTGTTATCATGCTTTCATTTAGTAAAACTCAATTCCTCTTCCAAGAATTCCTCTTCCAAGTTAGCCATGCTCATGGTTGCTTTTTCAAATGATCAAAGTGTATCTTTTTATCTTCTCACTCTTGATTTCTACTTATAAACCTTCTTCCACTAAACACTAGCATTTGACACCAATTTACTTGTGACACATATCAAGTGTGCATAGTTATGTTATTGTAGCGTGATCTCATGAGGTAGGTATAAAAATTCCACACCAATGTAGAGGTGCATAATATTTCACTAAGACATTTCAAACCTTTTTTCAAGTTCCTCCTCTAGCATCATTAGTTTGGAGAAGTGGTTCCTTGTCAAAAGTAGATCATTGACAAACAAGATGAGGATAACATAAAGACCATCCTCCATAAGCATGTATAGCACATGATATACATGATTACATGATTACTTTTAAATCTTGCAAAAATGGTTAAGTTTCCAATTCTAAGCATGTGATACTTGTTTTAGTCCATAAAGTGCCTTTTGAAGTAAGCACATGAAGTGATCCCTCCTTGGAGTCACAAATCTTGAAGGTTGGACCATTTATAATTTCCTCCTCCAAATCCCCATTTATGAAAGTTATGTCCAAATGCTCAAACACCCCATTTATTTTGAGATGTAATTGCAACAATTGCACAAAATTGTGGGTCACTTGACAGCAAGCACAAAGGGTTGTTCAAATCAAGCCACCAACCTTGTTTTTAACTTCTCAACTCATGTCCATTTACTTGTGATGGGGTCCTTTCTTGGTGTCAATTTTGCAAGTTCCCATGCACTAATTTTATGTATAGATTCAATTTTTGAACACATTGTTATTCTCCAACTTGGGTGTTGAATGTTTTTTCAATAATATGTGGGTTCTTAGGTGCTCAACTTAATTGAATAAATGTAATCCTTCATGTGCATGGAGCAATGTGGAGTCATGCAAATATCCTAGTTGGTGCTTACGGTTCTTCACATGAACAATCATTTCAAGACTTTGGGGGTGAAAAAGTTCATTCCGTAGGGAGTTCCACAAGATCTATCAAAATATCTTCATCAAGTTTTAAATTGTGGTCTGTTACATTTGTGGGGGCAAGATTCTCTAGTGGATTCAACTTCTTTAGGTACAAATCAAGTGGGATGATTTTATTCATTGTGTTTGTAGCTTGCTCAAATGGTAACTTTATTAAGCCCATGAATTGTTCATCAAAAATCGCATCTTTCATAATTGTAATTTTTTTTTGTAGCAAGGTTATAACATTAGTATGCATTGATTTGTCTTCATAGCCTACTAGATGCATTTTATTCATTTTGTTGCCATCCCATTCCTCTATATTTGTCTAAATGCATTTATGCTAAACATCCAAAATTCTTTAGATAGTTAAATGGGTTACCAATGATCCACTATAAACTTGACAAGGCAAAGACCCACCATTGGACGTTGAAGGGCTCTTGTTCACCATTACACCACTATGTTGAGAATTTTTATCAATAATTAAATGGACAAGTGTTTTTGACTTACTCAATCATTTTTTTTTTTGGTGTTTAGCAACACCATTATAATGTGGAGTAAGGGGCAATTGTGAGCCATCTTTAAATGTCTTGCAACTCACAATATGCATTGAATTCATTTGATAGAGATTCATTGCTCCAATCTATCCTTAGAATTTTGATTTTCTTCTTTTCATGGTTATTGATCAATTGTTTAAACAACTTGAATTTTTGGAATGTGGAATTTTTTGTTGGAAGACAATAACTCCATGATTTGTAACAAAGTCATTTGTGAAAATGACATTTACTTTAGCCCCATTAAACCAAACATGTGGGAATGGCTCAAATAAATTTGAATGTATGAGTTCATTTTTCTCCATCAACCAATGGAGATTAGTTTGCAGTGTAAGTTCCAAATGTTGTTTTGGACCCCAACACCATCTTTGCAATTGCAAAAGGTAAATGGAATTGATGGTAGGGTGAAAGCACAATACAATGACCCCCTTTGGGGTGTCACATTATATTACTTTTAAGGGGTGTGCATGTTTGATTGTATCCCACTTAAAACTTTTGAAAGAATTCCACAATATTTTTGCATATTATGTTAGAATATAACCTAGGCAAGATATTAGAAAAGAAACTATTTCATTTTAGTTTATAAAGTGGGAGATTGGAATATATTTGTGGAAACAAATGTAATGTACTTCTACACTAAAAAACACAAATATGCTCCAAAAATAATTTAAATGATTTTTTATTTTTATAAAAGTTGAAGATGATTGAACCATGTCATTCCACTTATTTTGAACCATGCTTGGATACCATAAGATTAATTTGAAAATTTTCATTCAAAGAATGAGTTTTTTCAGCAAAGATGTGATAAATGTGTGGTAAATTGAAAATTTGACAAGTAATCACATTCACATGGAAAATGACAAGCATAGCTAAAGGGTCCATTTTTTCAATTCCATTAAAATTGATTACTTTAATGACTAATGAAGCCTTAAAGTTAATGTAGTCAAAACGAGACATTGGCCTTATTATACCAATGTATAGTATAAATATATTCATGGATCCTTCAATATAAATGAAAATGATTATTATTTAAAAAATAATATTACATAACATTGGTTGCGTAAAAAATAATAATTATAGGGCCCAAAAACCAAAATTGATACCCAAAATTACATATACCATACTTTTGGAACAATTATACTATATGTATTATAATACTAGACCCAAAAGGGGTCACTGTAATGTGCATTCACCGGGTAGGCATTATGATCCTCATGGTCATGTTAGTATGTATAGACCTTAAAAAGGAAGATTGCAAGGCAAGTATGCTATAAGTCCACATTTAAATTTCAACATTAAGAAACATTTGTAATAGTTAACATCCAATAATGAAGAGTTTGTATAACTTGCTACAAACATATTTTATGCCTTTAGCTAGAACCAAATACAATGTTGTTTTGTAATTATGATCTAATAATAGTGTTGTCAAAAAATCACCAAACTTTTTCTATCAACTATAGCACCAATTCAAAGAGTAATTTTGGTTACATTAAGGAAATAGATAACATTGGTGACATTTGCATTATTTATCCAAGTTGTGAAAGAGTATAAAATTCCTTTGGACCATGAATTTTGTGGGGAATGGCATGGATTATAGATTTGAAAACATGAAATCCTATTGACTATTTGAGTTTTTGAAAAATAAAAAGTAACATCCCCATTTGCAATAACATGGGTTGTTGCACTTGAATCAAAGTACCAACCTAGGTCTAACTCTTCTAAATTTATTACAATAATTGCTTTTAGTACCTTGTTAAGATCATAAAAAATCTCAATTTTATATTATTTATAGTAATGGTCATTATCAAAGTTTCAAAGATATATTGAATGTATCTCCTCTATTGTGATCCAGCACCATGTTTGGTCTTTTGTTTTTCTTGAATGGTATTAACCATTTGACATGGCTGATATAGCTGATAATTTAAAAATTGTAGTTAATGTTGTGACAAACATCCATTATTAGCTAAATACTTAGACATTCCTTCACCTACTGGCCAAGTTGGTGGTATTTGTTGGATATATTAGGTCTATAACATAATATTGGTTATCTTTGAAGGAGCTATCATTTGATGCATGCATCTTGTTACTATGATCTAAATTCATCACTTGCTATCCATGATTGCCATCTCAATTTCAATTTCTATTGTTTTTGCTTAGATTTTGCTTTGCTTAAAAAATTGAAGCATTGTCACCTCTTTATTCCCAAAACTTAGCTTCCTTTCTTTGATTCTCCAAAAGCAACTTTCCTACGAACTTTTCCAATGATGCCAACTCTTGGGTTGTCACAAATTGTATGAAGCTTTCAAAACTTGCAAAACATGCATTCATGACAATGTGGATTAATATCAACTTGATCTTAAATTATTTCAGCAATTGTTATAAATTGCATCACAATTTCCTTCACTCATTTAACAAGTTTAATGATGTAAGCATTTTCATCCATTTGCACTAAATGCAACTTGTTGACCAAGAAAAATGTTTTCATTGGATTTTGAGTCTCAATTTTATTTTTTAAAATCTTTCAACAAGCACAATGTAAAGTATGATTTTATATTGGACTATAACACAACGAGTATTACTATAACTTTATATATTTCTAATTCTAAAGGTGTTTCATCATCTCTATTGTCCAAGCCTTCCATTTCATCTACCTCTTCAACTGCTAATGTTGATGAAATAATCATTAGTGTCAATGTAATTACCACAACTACCATTTTAATTCCAAAATGTATAAACAAGATCCCACAATGGTTCATTCTTAAAAACAATCTTAATCTTGACTTTCAAAACTTTATAACTGAATGTTCCTTCAAGCTTGTTACTTTCAAAAAAATTGAAAAAATGTTCCTCAACCATCATGAACAAAATGAATGTAAATTAACTACACCTTCCTATCACTCCTTGACACCTTCATCTCACATAAATGTTTTTATTCATTGAAAATTGAACTATTTTGGTAAGACCACCCAATAAATCTATTGGGTGAATTTTTTTTTAACAATATAAAAATTATAAAATAACTAAAAAATTGTAATGAAATAATACTTTGGCATGAAACTTCTACAAAGGTTATATAGTTACTCAAAAAAAAAAACCAAAAAAAAAACATTTCAAGGGATTTTTGTAGATAAAAATAATGAGCCCAAAAAAGGGTTCTTGCTATGCTATTATATTTTTTTCAAGTTTGGAAAAAAAATTCCATTTGTAATTTGCTAAGTTTGTTATAGAAAGGTTCAATAGAGAGTTGGAAATGATTAATAAAGAAAAAAATCAAGGAGTAAAAATTTAAAAACAATAAAAACAAGACAAGAAATGTCAAAAACCTTTTTACAAGTTGAACTTTCCTTATTTCTAATGTAAAACCCTAAAAGTTTTAGGTAAAACATCAATTTTTTAAAGGATGGAATTTCCCCATAACCATTCAAGAAAAATGGAAAAGAAGATCCCCATTTTTTTTATAAAAAATTATTTTAAATACTTTTTTGAAATTGATGTTGTCCATGTTTGAAAGGCTACCAAAATTAAGATTGACCTTTTGAAAGGGGCAATTTAACCTTACAGTGAAAATCCTTTTAAATGTATCACATAGGACAAAAAGGACTTAGGTCTTATTGCAATCCTTTTTTACCCTTTATTTTGATCCCCATAAAAAATAAAACAAATCAAAAGTTGTCAAATATTTTAAAAGGGTCATATTTTAGACCACTACAATTCTAGATTCCATTATAATCATCCATAAATGTGTCTTTACATGGTTAAAAAGGACTAGATAAAAAAGACAAAAAAGGATGACATAGTGACAAGATTTTAATACACCTTAAAGAATTTGGACCCCTTAAAAGTTGGTCACCACCTTCGCCGAACCCCCCCGTCCCCCATGGTTTTTCCAAACTAATCATTGTTCACAAATTAATTTTTTTGTCTTTCAAGATTGTTTTGCAACTTGCTAAAGTGGTAGTCTAAATTCCACAAATTTCAAAAATTCAAAAATTCTACTTTTAACATATTCCTTTCACGGACCCCATTCAACATCATGACTTATAAGACTTTTCAATCTTTCTCATTGAACATGTTTGCTTTAATACCACAAAAGCAAACAAATTTCATAAAATTATGTTTTATTACAAGATCAAAGGACACAATAAGTAATGGAACGTATTTTCATTCATAAGTATAGATACAATTAAGTGTAGATGGTATTCATGTGCACATTAATGGTGGAAACAATACCACTAAAAGTAGAGAATTGTAAAATAATTTTGCCATCTTTTTCTATCACTAATCCTCTTAAAACTCACGTTGCCCTTCCTACCATCATGACTTATTTAGTGTCTTTCTATTGAGTCACAAGCCAAAGATACCCAACTAGTAGTATCAAGTTATGAGGTCAAGCATGTATTTATGTTGCTAACATTCCAAACAAAGCGAGACTAACACAACAAGAATGAATGTGTTCATAACATTATCAATGTCATTCACAAAGTGTCAAACCTTCATCACATGGTGATAACTTGTTATGACTTGATTTCCCCCACCCACTTGTATTTTGATAAGCTTTTTATAAGAGTGGGTGTAAATAAAACATGTTGTCATCTAGTTAAAATTTTGAATATACCACTATGTAAATATGTACACAACCATTTGTATCTTATGTTGCATTTCTATTTATAACGTGTTTATGAATAAAAGGTACCTTACAAGAAAGGGGAGGACTTTATCAAGTTGTAACCAACAAAAGGAGCAAGGGTACAAATTCTTTAAGGTGTATCACTAAGGACAAAAAAGACTTAGTCCTTAATGGAGTCCTTTTTTGTCTTATATTTTGATCCCCATTAATATTAATGAGTCAAATGTGTCAAGCTATTTATAAGTACCATATGTTAGACCACTACAATTTGAAATTCCAACAATCTCATCCATTTTGTGTTTCTAAATGGTCAAATAGGACTATGCAAAAATGATGACAACGTGACAATATTTTGGTACTCCTTAAACAATTTGGACCCGCAAGGTAAAGCTTAGATCCCGTCTCATAGCCCTCTTTCCTACTATAGAATAAAAGGAGAATAGAAATCTCACTTTTCCAACCCATTAACCTCTTTTGGACAAAGAGCAAAAAGAACAAAAGGGATGGGTTCTTTAAGTTCCTATCCTTCCATAGATGGATGTTTAATTAAAAAGGTAAATTCAAAGACATAATGAACACAAAATACATATTCTCAATAACCACACTATTTATTTTTAAAACTACTTGGTTTGTCAACATTGATTAGTTATTACATCAAGTTGCAACAACCTACTCACACACCCAAACACCAACCTTTCACTTGTTTTCTCACTAACCTTTAGAAGGGTACCTTGAAACCCCTTTAAGGTCTACAATAGTGAACACAATGTTTTGAAATTCAAATAGTTGTTAACTCAAAATAAGCACATATGTTCTTGCCAAACACGCACATTTTTCATCACCAAGTTCATACCAAGTCTTTGAAACACAATCTTCCATCCACACACATTAGAGTTCAAACTCTAACCTTCACACATGAAATGATTGACCAATATGTAACACAATCAAAATTTACTCAAAATTCCAACTATTCCAATTATGAGTCCTCTTTACTTGCAAAAATTTAGACTCATCCTAGCCCATGTTTCTCTATCTTTCCTCTCTCCCAAAATCTATTTCCAACTTATTAGATATTATTCACTTGCCTTCCTTTCCAAAAATCATAGTGTAAAAAAAAGTTGTACTTTCAATATAAAACAAATACCCATATTAAGCACAAAGTCTATATTAAAGCCCACCCCCCCACATGCAATAATACCATAGCTATTAATAGTCACCATGCAAAGATCAAATCCAAATCCCATAACTATGCATGGATCCCCCACACCTTAAATTAAAAAATTCAAACCATTGATTAGACCTAAAGTGCTTCCCTTCACCATAGAGACCAACAACCAAACATGTTTTTGTGTTAGATAGTCTTCAACCTTCATGTAAATTCAATCTTGAGGTTTTTTTGGGGTCCAAAGTTTTCAATTTTATTTGTGCAATAGGCTATAAAACCTATTTGGATGCAATGACAATCAAAAGAACCAAAAGACATCAAGTAGAAACTACAAAAGTATTAATGTAAAATCTATGTATTTTCCTTACACCATGTATTTTATCTATTGGAATATAATTGTATTCCAATTAAGTATGTAACAATAGACTTAATACATGCTCCAAACTATTGTCATAGTTTTACTATTAAGAAACTATCATGAAATGCCTCAAAGCTTGTTGCAACTAAGAATTGCAAAAAAATCTAGTTTAGAATGAGGATGTTTTAGTATAAAATCTAATCTCGGACCACTAAAATACAACTGAAAATTTTTGATAATTTAAAAAAAAATTCAAACAAATAATACAAGGAAATTAGTAGAAAAGAATCATTGTAAATGCTTTCAAGCTTGTATGATCTATCAAAACCACATTCACAATCTCACAGAAAGAAATATCTTTGTTATATACCCCATTCATGGATGTTGACTTTGAATGTAATTTTAAAATACCAAGAAGGAAGTGAACAATTTAACAACAAATACACACAAATATTAAAAAACTAAAACTTTGGAACAAAGAAAACAATCAACTAAGAATCATGCTCCTCCAACTTTAATGTTCATGGAAAAAAATGTTGGATATGATTTTTACAAACATTCAAACAAGTCAAATGTTATAAATATGAAGAAATGCATGGATTATGCACATAAGGTGGAAGTGACACATTAAAAATTTAAATGATCAAACAAACAATAGATTTATTGCCAATAACATATTTGATGAAGGATAGTTGTGTCAATTTGAATGTGTGTTGTTGTATATAACTTGGGGCGATGGAAAAAGGTAAAAGATGATCACATCAAACAACAAAACTTGAATGATTGTTCCATGTCAATTTTTTCTCGATTCTCAATAAGCATGCAAATGTTGCTTTTATTATATGGTATAGTTTACCATATAGACAATTGTTTGCATCCTCTAGTTCAAAGATTTGCGCTATCAAAAAAACATTATTCTAGTGAATTTTAGAGGTGTTTAAATATCTTTGTCTTTTTTATTTAAAATATAAAAAATGTGATATAAGGTATTAAGAACTTTTTTTTTCATTATAAATTCAAGATATCCTTGATTTGATTGCAACAAATACCGAAATCATGAAATGCAACAAGGATACAACCACAAATTCTTCTTAACCATCAATGAACACAAAATATCATCAAATACTCCAATTATTGTATATACAAAATATAGAGACCATGATAAACCTTCACACCAAACTAAAACATGTCATGATTTCAAATTGTTGTCCAAAATGGCTTGTCCTTTCAATTTCTTTGTTTTACAATTCCAAAAAAAGATAAATCCATTACATCCATTGTATTTCTATTAGCTTTCCCACAATACAACACAAATGAGACCAATTTTTTATACACATTTTTAATCGTTTTAAAATAATTTATTACAAACCTTTTTTAGGATCATCACATTAGGATCACCTTAGGATTGCCTTCTAAATGGTGGAAATTACTGCATTTAGCTATTAAAATGGAGTATGTTGTAAGGTTTATCATAAGAATGCAAAATAATATCAAAGGCATATTAAATACTTTATCCACCATGAAATTTTGGCATTCTTAAAGTCTACCTTTAGACCCAAGGAGCGAGCAACCATGTTCCAACTATCTTAGAACAATTTGCAACAAATTCAGGATCCTTAAGTTTCATTGCGGTGAAGATGATTTGGGCAAATTGTGAAACTGCTACGGAAATTGCGATGTTCCTCAAGCGCCTAAAAAGCTTGATGAGTTCAGTTGCAAGAGTCAACATCATTTCTTCCTCCCTTTCTATTCCTCCCATGATGTCGGGTTGTGATTCTGTCGCCATACTTGCAAGTTGAACCATTGGTTCAGCTGCTTTCATTGCTAAGTAACAAATTGCAAAGGAATCAAAAGAGACTAACATGAGTAGGAGCTTGCTCCAACTTGGTGGAATAGTCCCAAATACCTCCACAAGTGGCCCCACTATTCCTCTTACACATGTGAAGAACAAGCATGCTCCCGCACACTAGATCAAAAAAACAACACCCAATTAATTCCAAGTTGATAATAACAAGTTTGCAAAGTTGTAGAGCTTTTGTGAGACAATCTTGAGTTTGTATCAAACATAATCATGTTCATGTTCCAATCAAATCACATTAAGTACTACTCCTTGTAGTTTATGCACTCATGTTGACCCCTTTGTCACTACTAAAAATGTAGCTTGGAGAAGGTATCAACAAACCCAATGTTGAACCCAATAACTTTCTTCACTATCTAATAGTACTCCTACTACCATGGTACAGGGGCAGCTTCAGCATGTATCTTCCAAATATTTCAGATGATTCTTCATTTTCCTTCACAAAAACAAATTCTTTGAAAAAAAAAAAAATTGAAATTTTCAGCATTTCTACAACTAACATGTTTGTGCTGAAGCTGCTACCAAGGTACTATAGGGTGTGTAAAAATATTCAAGAGGTATTCCCCAAACAAGGGGCCTAGGGTAAATAATTGTAAGTAGATGTAAGATTTGTTTCACTTAAGGAGTAGGAGTAACTTTCCTCCTCTTTTTCAAGAGGGATGTAAGGTACCCTCCATATGCCTTGGCAAATTTCTCCAAGTGCATTGCTTTTATGTGGTACAAGTTATAGTCTTATTCTCATTCTCCAACCAAAACCTAGTCATGAGCCCTAAAGCAAGATTTTGCCAAACCTAATACCCCAATGCATTTTTGCAGTTTTTCTTTGGTTCTCAAACCAATAATACTATTTTCTGAGCTCTTCAATATTATTTTGCCCAACTAAAATTTACTTTTGCAAAGACATCTGCCATTAGTTTTTAAAAATATACTATTTTAAGTCTATTGGGGGGAGGATCAAACATCTACTTTTGATTTTTTTAAAGTAAAGATTAAATATAAAAAATTAATAGCTTTTAAATTTTGAAACTCACTTCATAAGAAGAAAGTGATGATATGATGTGACCATAAATAGATTATTTAAATTGAATTTTGGATTAATTATAAACTACCTGTCTAAGAGTGTCAGCAAGTTCTTGGATTTTTTGACGCTTTGCTTTTTCTATATATCGAAACACACCCATGAGCTCCTTGCTCACCTTGATCACATACCCTTCCTGCTACCATCAAATGCATTCCATTCTTAATTGTAGATGAACACATTTTTTGATTTTTTTTTGAATATTTAAAAATTCTGCCAAAAATTCTATGTAACTAAGTTGCTAATCAAGACACTGTAAATTTACCCTAATCAAGATGCCAAAAGGATTTTTTAATTTGTCACAATCAAAGGTCTCAAAACACCCATACAAACCAAAACTACATGTGAACCTCATTGTCACAACCTAATCGCATACTAATTAACTACATATGTAGTGTTTCATGAAAATAGTTTTGGGTTGGGAGCTAGAGACCTCATCATCATACTCCACAATGCTTTCTGGGTGATGGGTGTTCAATGGTGGAATGTTGTAAGGTTGATCCCAATGAGAATGTCGATATATTTTATGATACTCTTGATCTTCTTCTTCTTCTTCTTGAGGAGACTCAGAATTACTCGAATTGTCATGGCTTGATGATGCATGGGAATGTATGACTCTTTGCATCAAATTTTGTGGCCAAACCCACCTCACACTTCCACAATTTTGCCTCGAGCTTCCATTCTTTTGATCTCTTTCAACCTTTGAACGATTGTTATGTGCACCCAACTTGTTGAATTGGGATGATAAACTTTTGTGGCAAGTTGTTGTTGGCATTGCTCGAAAATGCTTCAACCCATAGTCCCATTGTTTGATTGCATAGTTGGGAGTGGAACTAAATACTTGGTTTCTTGAGAACTGCAACTCATCAGTTTTAGGAGCTGTGCAATAAGAAGAGTTGTTTCTGAATTGGCAACTAGAATTGAGGGATCTTCTTCCATGGACCAACTTGAACTCATTTTTGGGTGCAACTGCATTCAAAGAAAATTGAACTTGTGGAGGGCCATTAAATCCTAGAGCCAAAAACCCCATCACTGAATCTGCTTTTCAAGTTCTAATTTTTGAGTTCTAAATGTTTGTTTCATTTCTTCTCAACCATAAGCCCTTTGGGTATGAATGTTTCTCTCATAATTGGTGAGTTTATAACTTCTTGGGTCTTCATTATTTGTCTCGTATTTACTGTTAACAAGTTTCCTGTTGTGGTATCATCAAGAGAATAGGTCTTGAAAACATAACATACTCTAATTTGCTTGGTTTTTGTTTAATGGTTTTGTTGCTTCAAGATTGAAGGGGCAAGTTCAAATGAAAAGACACACAAACCAGTACCCCATCCCAACCCTCAACTCTTCATTGAAAGAACACTTACTTCACTTTACTACATATTAAGTAAAGTATATTAAGGTACTCTACTCAATATACCTTACTTTAAATAAATTTTAATATTTATTTTAATATTTTAAATAATGATTCAATGTTAATCCACTGATGGCTAAATTCCTTTCCTAGAGCATTCTTATTTTTTATCATGACCTCGGTAGGCAAATAGATTCTCCCATGGCAAGGGTTAACTGGTTTGAGCTGATTGTCCAAATTACTAATTTCAGGTTTTAGTTAATTTTGCTACAATTTGATTTTATGGATGACAAATTTTTGGCATAATCATGGATGATTATATTCAAAGATTGATCTATAGAATTTTTTAAAACATATTGTGGAAAAAAATATTTACTATTATTCCAAAATGCAAAAGTGATATTGGAAAATTAAAAAATTGTATTTATGGTTACTAATAATGAGTTGGTTAGCAAAGGCAACAAAATAAATAAATCTTACTGTACAATTGTCTTGTGAAAAATTTGAAAAGTGGAGTCAAGAGAAAGCAAATGAGTAAGTAGATAATGCTTATAAGTAGAATCATAAGTAGCTTTGTTTGTAGGTTTGAATGGCACATACATTCATATATATATATATAATTTATTTCTAAATATTTATAGATTTTATGAACTATTATATATAAATATAACAAGTATATCAAATTGTATGAACATTATCCACTTTTCCTTGATTTCAATTATGATGAATCTTGAATTAAAAAATTAATTATCTGCCAAAATACTGTTTTTTCTAAAAATCTCACTTAATGTTCAATGGTTGTTGCAATGACAACAACATGGTTAGGACACTTGTTCAATGCACATGATACAATTTGTATTTTTCAAGTGTTTTAACACATTAGGCTTTCTATAGTTTTGTGTAACATATCTTGATAGTGTTTTTTTTTGTTTTTTTCATGGGATTGTGCTTATGATTTCAATCCCAATTTCATGTTGAAAGTAGTTTCAATGGATGTGCCTTTTTGCAATGAATCCTAACATCAATAAGCATAACACTCTATACAAGAGTTAATATGTATATATATATTGTAGTCTTCTCCTTTGGCCTAGCTAGATAGGTTACAAGAGGTTGAGCTTTGGCAAAGTATATTGCATAAAGTGTGGTGTTATTGGGAACATACTAGAAACTTGTTGCGAACATCAAATCGAAAAGACCCCCCCTCCGCCAAACTGCAGGTACTGGCGTTCAGTTTTATCAAGACTGAGGATGAAATAAAAACTCAGGATGAAAACAGTTCACAGAACAATAAAAAAAGGGGACCAAGCTGGTTATTTTCACCCATAATGGTCCTCATAGGAGTTTTTCACTCCCAGTTTTGGATTTGCTTTACTGATGACTCCACTGCAGATCTTGTGAACTGATACCTCTAGTTTCATTCAAATGGTACCCACTTTCACTCACTTTCTGGATACACTCAAATTGGGGATCAAACATGGTTCACAGGGTCAAACTAGGGTCCAAAGAGAGGGCGAGACTATTAATGATAACTATCCACACCAATTTTTGTTGTTCAACAACGAAGGCTGATTATACCAGAGAATTGTAAGTGGTTGCATGGTCCTATTCCCGCACCAAAGCATCAACGGTGACAGACATGTACACCTGGTGAATTCACGATGGAAACCACCCGTTTACGCTTTGGAACGGTCCCTGATCAAACCTGTTACCACCCAATAGAATGACAAATTTTCATGTTTCTAGGTGGTAAAGGCCCATTCCATGATATGTAATACTACAATCCTGATATTTGTGAATACTTAGGACAAACCAAATCATTTAACTTTCTTTGTTGGTTGCCTTTCATGAATTTCTGCAACTGAACAATTTTGTTGGCCTTGCCTTGGTAGGTAAAGATATCGTGTTTAGATTCATTATAGAGTATATAGTAGCTTAAGGGATTTTGGCCCCTAGGTAATAATAATAATAGGTCTATTTTTATATGAGGATTTTTGAAAGCTGATAGTTTGGCTTGTGTTGAAACTTCAGATTAGTCATAGAGTTATAATATCTTTGAAGGATTTTGGTTTCTTCTAGAGGATTTTTTGAAGATTATATTTTTGCATGGTGAAATATTTGAGTTTCCATTTGCCTTAAGATAGTTTTTAATGTAAATGGCAAGGCCACAGTGTGACACACCCCTTTGAAGTTTGGATGGTCTTAACTTTATTTCTCATTACATCCTTTTTTTAGTCTTTTGGGTTGACATAAGTAATAAGATAAGCGGGGTTGATGTGTAGAAAAGGCATCAAAATTAAATGAAGGATGATCTCCTCTCATTGGTTCCTTTCAAATTAAGGTTCTTCTCATAAGACACTTTGATTTCAAAGACATATGCAAAGGTTTGACACCCACTATTGTATTGTTGGAGCTTGCCACCCGACCTGTAGTTACACTCATTACCGTGAAATTGGTATGACCACAATCCTCTTGCTTATTGTTAAGTTCTAACTTCTGTGTAAAGATCAAATTGCATCCAAAATAACAAGATGAAGTTGCCCCTTCATAATGGACTTCTTGGCCACATATGAATATGTGACCTGATTGTTTTCCTGTCTGCAGGTATTTTGCAGTTGCCTTAGAGCATCCCCACCAGTGTTCAGTACGTGAGATTTTGGCAAAACATTATGTGTGGATTTCCAAAACAGTACTTGGATTTTCAAGTAATCATGTTACACATTGGTACATTTTCAAAGAGGTAGTGTGTAGATAAGTTCTTGAAGACCAAAGTAGTCAAAAGAGTGGTGCTTGTGTTTAACCTTGCAGAAGAGCTTGTTTTTTGTTGTAGACAGGGTGCATGAGATAGGAGGTACTCAATGCCATGTCTTTAAAATTATATATGGAGTCACTGTTTGGCTCAGAGTTTTAAACAGTTTGAAAATGTTTCCAAATGGGTTTTTTTAGTGGCTGCTATAGATTTTGAGGCACTCAAGTGAAAGATTTTGCTTTGCAAATGCCAGGTATTATACTACTCTTTATCTTGATTTAAATATATTGCAAAGTGCTAGAATGTAACCAGCTTATTTTGTTGGCAAGCACTCGTATGGTTGTTCATGTTGCAACATTGGGAATTTTTTTTGCTAGAGCACACATTTTTTTTCTAATCACTAGATGCAACAATTTTCATTTACTCACGAATTTCACACATTCCAATAAAGAGCTTAATGTTTCTTGCTATATGCACAAATGACCACCTTACATTTAACTGTGAGTTACATGTATGGGTCAAAGCACGCTAAAGCAGGCCAAAAAAGTAATCCTCAAATGTAAAAAAACAAGAATTTGTGACAAGTAGATTAGAAAGTAGATGATGTTTTATGAAATTGTCCTTCTAAATTACATGAGGGCATCAAATGTGATATGTTAATGTTTTTGAAAGTTTTAAAAGTTGTATCAACCTTTTTTAAACCTACTTTCAATCTACTTTGCAAAATTTGCCAGTTGGTCATGTTGTGAAAAAGTAGATTGAAAGTAAATGTTAAAAAATTAATTTAGAAATTTCACTCATATGTTGCATTTTGAAAAGGTTTGGGGCATGATTTCATGAATTAAGCACATGCAATGCACTTTAATATCACATCAAAAATTATGTTTTAGATGCCAAATATGGGTTTATGGAAAATTTACTCTTGAGGGGCTTCACATAATCATAATCCAAAAATTCAAATTCTAAAAAATGTGTATCAAGGTGTAGAATGGCTCAAACATTAATAACACATCATTTGAATTATTTGATTTGGAAAATGTGCAATATCAACCAGAAAAATAAACTTACAGTAAAGAAATAAATTAGTAAAAGTAATAACATACCTTAAAAATAGCCATATATGGTTTATTTAATATGATAAGTACCTCCCAAAATTTATGGCATGACTAAAATGCCACAAAAGATTCCAAATCTACTTTTACTTGCTAATAGGGATGACCAATTGGCCTACTTTATTTTGCTTACACATGTATGTGTGGAGCCATGTTCTCTTTGCTCCCCAATTGTACTTCAAGTTGAAGCCTTCAACTTGTCTTAAATTTCTATTGCAGCATAAGGTTAGACAATCTACAGGACAACAAGTTGTTTGATGACAAATGGTATTGTAGTTTTTTGCAAAATGGGATGGTAATCAAAGGGCAAAATGCCATTTCTCATCCTTTGGTTAAAAATCCAACAAGCAAGTTGGCACATGTAGTAAATAAGATGGGTTTGTTTCAATATAGCTGACTTTTTGATGGTTAATCGTTATTTCAAGTAGGTGTGGTTGTGTTGAGAAAGCATGATCAATGTGTGTGGCTCAATTTGCATCAACAATGTATTTGATGATCCTCGTGTCATGGCTTTACTTCGGGTGTGGAAAGTGGATTCATGTTAAGGGGGTTTTAGGGACCACTATTGTAAAATGTTACATTTTTTGGGTATTTGATCATCTAGACCTACTATCTCTTGCTAGTAAGTGGATAGCCTATAGCCTGAAAAATGGAGGTAATATTTTTTTATGGCCCCATTGTATTTCATGCACATCATCAAGGTAATTAAAGTTTTACTAACTGGGATGATGCAAGGCTCACCACCTCTATTATCACCTATAAAATGGATTTTCTACTATCTAACGATGATACCAATTTGCACTATGAGGTTGGTATGCAATTCTCCCATAAAAAGAGGAAAATTGTGACAAAAATGCCTTGGGAAACCTAAATGAAATTTCATTTTCTAGGAAACAGGGTTTTGTTCCAGTTTTGTGTAGCCATTTGACTTTTGTGAGAATCAATGTGGTTTCATACATGGTGTATTTTTGGCAAGTTTTTCCACATGTGAATAAAATAGTGTTGGAATACCTCTTTTAGGTTGATGTAGTTGTGTATGGGATGGGATCTCTGTACACATCAACTTGTCCATCATTAGTACATATCTCATTGTCCTTCTGCTCCATTTTCAAAAGTTTGATTCTAGAGAAAACTTGGGTGGCTTTGTTAGATTCAGATGAACGTGCATTCAATAAAATCTTCAAATTAGTGCGACAAGTCTTGTGAAATAGACAAATATGATGTGTTAAGTTTGGAAAATGAACATCAACAAATTGGAAATGGAACAATATAAGCATTACCAAAACTAGGATTAGGTGAAGGATCCCTTA
>Ga0209208_10002875_pt1 | contig 24739 bp, 12 predicted proteins | sample S1TSphfallax_3_FD_187694 | JGI IMG/M metagenome (GOLD analysis project Ga0209208, IMG submission 187694) | Host-associated microbial communities from peat moss isolated from Minnesota, USA - S1T2_Fd - Sphagnum fallax MG (SPAdes) (version 2) | ecosystem: Host-associated > Plants > Peat moss >...
TTCCGGTGTTGGGTCTTATTTACACCTTTCATACCAGTCTTGTGTCTGATTTTCCACTGGCTTGAGACAGGTATATAAAAATACCTATGTTGTCTGGTTCCTGATCTTGAAAAGAACATTAACTTGATTCCATTTTTATTTTTATTTTTTGAAATGAAAACTTGTTAGAACCTCTGGTTTGATTCTGAAAATGATTTTTTTGGTTTGTACAAACCCTTCATTTCAAAGATTTTCTATAACAAGATCCCTGCATGGGATTGGAACATCTGATGAGGATTGTGCACACCTTGACAGGAAAGAATCCTACAACAAGTAGTAACAATCAATACACACATGAGGAGAAAATCAATGATGATAGAACAATACACATGGGGAGAAGATCAATGAACATAAAATTGAAGTACCAAAAAGGAATGACAATTGCAACACAACTGATAGTGGGTGGAATAAGAAGTGATTGAGCAAGATGACCTGGGTAAGGACAAAGAGAAGACCAGGATTGAAGGAACGACTAGGCGGGAGAGCAGATGGAAAATGCCCAGTTCAGAGACCCCATCAAAGGCCTAACTTGGTGATTGATCAAGATGGATTCACACAATTCACAAGAAGAAACAACCAGATCCACCAAGCACCAGATGGGAGAAATCAGGCATCCAAAAGCAAAGAAACCAGATGAGAAGTACCAATTAGTGTTGGTTGGTTCTCAGGTTCTAGTGGGACCCCTCAGTTTCAGTTCTTAACATTTTTCAAGGGATTAGTTTTGGTTTGGTTTTGGTTTTTCATTTTTCCAAATATGGGACCTGGTTCTGGTTCCAGTTTTTAATTAGGGGGTGATTTTTGTTTTGATTGTTTAAAATTTTCATACTGGTCGATTTTAATTCTCGGTTTCATAATCTTTGGTTTTGGGTAATCTCCAATTCCAATTCTAAGATTCAAAATATTAAAATGAACTACACAAAAAAAAATTGAACTTTTATTCTAAGAAAAAAAAATGATTAACATGTTTTTAAAGTCTATACTAATACAAACTAGCCTATTTCTAAACCCTAATCTACATTAAATATCTTTATGAAGGACTAGAACCTTTTGTTTTTTTTGTCATTGCCATGTGGTCCCATGTCAAGGGTTTTTGAAATTGTAACTATCACCTTGAATGGCCTATTGTCATCCTTAAAGACCCCCAAATCTGCCTATATAAAATCCCAAAGAAACTTTATTTGAATCCCCCATCAACCCTATTTCAGATTCTCAAAAAATTCCTAAGTTAGATCTTTTAAAAATATATTTCAGACCCAAAAAAACCCTATTCCAACCCCCCAAGAAACCTATTTGAAACCCCTAAAACATTGTATTTCAGTCCCAAAATTCAAAGCCCAAAAACCCTAATTTAGGGTACAAGAAAATCCTAAAGCAATGTGGCATTAAAAATAAAACCCTAACATGAATTCTAGCAATTTTTTAGGATTTACCATATCCTAGGGTTAAGGTTTCAAAGCTCCAACCTCCATTGCCCCATTATACCATTATACCAAGATCTGCAGCAAAGAAAAATAATAATTTAACATCACAACTTAAAGTAAATATAACCCATCAATAAAATTTAAAAATTGACACAATACAAGGAATTGCAAAATTTGCCTAAAATGTTTTGTCCAACTTGAAAAGCCCAATTTTATTAGTTAATTCCTTTTTTTCTTTTTGTTTTTTCTATCATGTCATCTTCCACTTTCATGAATTTTTCTAATATTAATTAATGTTTTTTTAATATGTCATATGTTGAATCCATATAAAATATCTCAAATAAAAACCATATATAAAAGTGGATATATAGAGAGGCAAATATAAAAAACTAATCCATACTTTTCAACTTCAAAAATCCATTATTATATATTTGATGCATACATATTTTTATAAATGTCTTTTTATTCAAGTTCAAAATTTAAATATAATCACAAATTTGGTATATTGTTGATTTTATGGCATATTAGTAACATGTAAATGCATGACACTATGCAAAAAATTGCATTGTGATGGAAAACATGAATCACCCTACCTTGTAACCACCCATAAGGAAAATGTTGTTCATGTAATTTTCACCATGCCAATAGATCTTGACATTCTTTTCTTATCATTTTTTTGATCTCAAAATGATTCAATTGTTCTTTCATCACTAATGATGCCATTTTTCTTTAAACTCCAAAAAGTCATATAAACTAATGGTTTTAGAACTTTGAGGCATAAAACTAAAGGAATAGACGCAATACTTGATAGTCATATTCACTTGCAATTTGATGGGTTTTTTTCTTGCCAACATATTGTGAATTTTGATTTTTTGAAAAGAAACCATAAATGAAAAAAGAGAGTTTAACATTTATACCACTTATTTTTGCATGTTTGGTTGAAAGACTTGAAGCTTTCCATCAAAATCCTAGGTTTCATTGAAGTCAAGTGCCAAACCATCTACCCATAATTGACATACAAGTGATAACGTGACAAGGGCATTAAAAAATAACCAATATCCTTGATTGATTCAACAAACATTGTTGAACCACAAGGAATAGGGTATTGACAACAACCTAAACTATTGTCCAAATTTGAAGACTTGGCATACAACCTTGTAGGGTCAACTATTGTTGTTTTCCATAACAAAGAACAATTACATGTTTCAATTCAAAAATCTCTTGAAATAGGATGATTCTTGAAGCACTTTGAACAAGTTTTTATAGAAGTATTGAATTTGTGTGAAGGCAACCCCACAACTTCACATGCCTTCTGCCATTCTTGTCGTCCTTTACCACTTTTCTTCATCCAAGCAATGGTTTTTAGTCATATAATGTTCAATGTGATTACAAAATCAATCATATATGAAATCATAAAAATTTTAATTTCTTTCTGTGGAACGCTTGCTACGATGATGTGGAAAACTACGATTGGTTATACAAAATGATGGGATTAAAAATCCATCATTTATGTAATGGTCAAAAAATATTATTTTTGATCATGACATATCATTATCATATGGTGTCAATAATTATTGTACATGGTTCCATCATTTGGAAAACACTTCAAATCTTTAAATTTGAAAAAAAACCAAAATCATTAATTATAATGTTTTATGTGTGTTATTTTTATTTATTAGATTTGATCCAACTTGTTTTCTTTGTTTTCATAATATATTACAAAAGATATCATATAAAAATATTTTGAGAACTAGTAACATTAATACATTTTTCATAGACAAAAACATGAAAATTCAAAAATATTAATTATTATTGTTGTGGAACAAGTTATTGTGATTGTGCACCTTGTAAAATCCCTTGTTGTTCAATTTTTTTTATTTTGAAAAGGCTTAGTTTTTATTTTATTTTGCCTAAGGGGGGTGCAGTTATGCTAATAGGAACCAAAAACATTCGTAACCACTATTTCATTTTGTGTTTCTTACAACAATTGTTTTTTAAAAGAATTTTAACTTGAAAATAAATTAAACTTTTTGCACATTATCAAATCTAATATTTTATTTTATAAATGTTCAAAATATGAAATTAACATTTGAACCTTCAAAAATAATGAAGGACTTGTAACCAATGTTTTTAAGTAGTAAAAGGACTTGTAAATGGATTCGGAAAACTTTGAAAATGACATTTTTTTTGACAAATTTTTAACACAAACCCTAAAAAAATAGGGTTATTTTTCAAAAAAGAATTAAAAAAGAATTTATTGAAAAAAATTCTAAAAATATTTCAAGAATATTCCTCAAAAAACAATCTCTTAAGGGGGGGTGGCAGTGGCTCCTATTAACCCATTTGCACCTTCAAACAAAAGATTGTGCATTAATTGTTACATAAGACCAATTGAAACGAAAATTAATAGCTTGCCTAAAAAGTAAAGTTCACCTATCGCCCTTTTAAAAACACTTCAACAAGAAGCCAAATGCATGTTTTGGATTTAAATTCAATTTTTACAAAATTTTGAACATGTAGTCTAAATATTTCAGAACTTAACCAAGAATCAACCAAAGAACTAGTCTAGTACCTTGAGCATGTGAATAATAGTAAAATCCCCAATTTTTTTTGGGTTGGTTTTAAACATCATAAGCCCTCCCCAAAATGCACTAATGTATTTGGAAAGCATTTTATAACTTGGTAGAATGTGTGCATTTGTTGCCCTTATATGGTGGTCTATTGTGCTTGTATGGACAACCTTATGAAGAAAGGAAATTCTTTTCCTTGTATGAAGGGCATTTATCTTACCTCATTAGGTTCTATGCATTCATAGGTGGAAGGGGTTTGGGTTTCTTCCACAATACATAAAAACGTATTTAGGTTGTTTTATTGTAACGAGAGGGCACCTTACCCATCATTTATTTTTGTTGTTTGTGGGGTCTTTCAGAACACAATGTCTGCTTTAGTGGGCATTCCTTTTTGCAAAACACTTCACCCTTTTTTTTTTAAACCCCATATCACAATAAAAAAAAAAGAAAACAAGTATTTACATTTTGTAAAACTATTGGACACAGACTTTACTAGAATAATAAAAGTTCACACAAGTTCTACTCTACACATAAAATTTGTAAAAATTCACTCAAATAACATCTAAAAAAACATTTTGTGACAAGGGGATAATTCAAAAATAACATGCAAAACACAATTTTTCCAATATTTATAACCGTGAATGAAAATAATGATGGATTTCAAGTAGAATGTATTGTGTGTTATCCCATCTAGATCTAAAAGATCACACTTCATTTGCATTGGTGATTTAGAAACATTACCTATATAGTGATAAAATATGTAACTTAGTTACTATCTTTGCTTCTTTAGGAATTATGGATAGTTAGGCTTGTTCTATCATTAATTAGGTTAAGGATTCATATCATTTTTGAATAAATTTTGACATGTGCACCATTTCATTTTTAGTTTGAAAAATAAAGGGTCACCATTTTTTTTTCTATTCTTACATTCTTATAGTCATTTGGTCTTTCTTTTTAATTCTAAAATGAAACATAATTTGTTTCCAATTATAAAATGGGAGGTATCTTATAAAATAACATTGCCCCTTTCCTTGGCCCTAACCTCCTCAAAAATTAGTGCTTTGTAAGTATTTCATCTTTTGGATTTTTCTGTTCCTTGTTTGAATTTTTAGGTGGATTTTCAACTTAATTCAAACTTGGAGCTTTCTTTGGACTTTTTTAGGCCAACTTTCATTTTCAAATGGTTGTCTTTTAAGTATTAGCTTTCAAGCATTTATGAGACCTTTTTTACTTCAAGAACTCAAATGACAACTCTTCCAAGTGAGCTCTCGTGTCGCTACATGTCATATCCGAAGGTCATGCTTAGGCTCTTAGTGTTACCAAGCTTTTGGTTTTTGCTAAACATTTTGGAGACATTCAACCAATTGCAATGGGTGAGGTCTTGTATTGGTTGGTGAGTAAAGCTTTATGTTTGCAATTTCATGACATTTTTTTTACTCATCATTTCATCAAATTGGTGTGGTAATCATGGATGAGTGTGCAACAATGGTTTATGGTGTTTGAGCTATTCTAAACATCCATCTTGATTAGGTGGTGTTATAGTTGGATGTCATAAATGCTTTCAACACCATTTTTCAAATAACCATTTTCAATAAGGTGAAAGCATGAAATAAGGAACCACGAAATGTGTGGACAATCTTTAAAAATTAGTTTTTGAAAATTTGAAAAATCACCATGGGAACACTATATATCAGAAAAATCATTTAATTTTTCAAATAAGTTTTTATAATTTCAAAGTTGCAATTACAAAATTATCATGAAAATTTGCTATGTTTCAAGAGTCCTTTTATAAGTTTAAAACACTAAAGAAAAACATGTGGACAAGTGGTTTTTTTGTTTCAAAAGTCTTTTTTTCCTTATCAAATGTTCACCAAATCATTTTGATTTTTTTGTGAACTTTAATATATTCCACAAAAAGGGATCCATGTGTTCAAAAAATTCAAAAAATAAAAATATAGATACCTTTTTAGATTTTGATATTCAAAAAGCCTTAAGCATTATTATAGTTTTGAATTTGTAATCATAGTTGAAAGTAAAGTTATAGATTTAACTATAGTGTAAGGCTTGATGCAAAAAAGTTAAGTTTTTATCATGTTATCTATCATATTTGGTTCAAATTTGATATTCAGTTTGAAAAATTGTGTGAAAAATGTAATATAAACCAATAGAAAATTGCCATGTGGAAAATGTAGTCCTTGAAAAAGGCTTTAACTTTGGCATGACTAGCTCTTTTTTTCACAATTTCACCTTATAACTTCATGTGGTAAAAGGCCAATTGTCTCAATTTTTCCCTTTTGTTTAGTCCTTTTATGCCCAACATGTTCCTTTCTTTTTTAGCCACCACATTCTTTTGGGAGAAATGTCCATCATCCATTCTTTGATGGGCATCTACCAAGGTGATCCATTTGTCAAACCGTTCTTTTTGCATTAATTCATTTTTGAGCATTATGATGTTCAACATGGGTTTTTCCCTCTTGTATTTTCCTTTCCCTTGTTGTCAACACTCACATCATTGGCCTTGTTTTTATCATTCATTTTGTTTTTGAACATTTTGTTTCTCAATTGGCTTTTGTGGCATTTTTGGTATAGCCTTGCAAATGTTTAATTTGGTCATCATTTGATTTGTTTCTTGGCTTTTTTGCTCTTATCAATTTTTGTCACCTTTCAAACACTATCAAGGTTTTGGGTGTCCCATTGGGATTTGCTGCTTTCACTTTTTCCTTTTTACATGACACATTGGACAAGGATGTTTCTTGTATCATCGAATTCATTGAAATAATAGAAAAATGACTCGCTTATTTAAATCTATCATAATCAATTTCCAAAAATGAAAAAATAAAATAAAAATCATGGATAGCTAATAAGTAATGAACTTTTGAATTTTGTTCACATTTTTTGTCACACCTACAAAATTCATGGATATGGACTTTTATCTTATAATGTGTTATTCTTTTATGTCTTTGAAAGTTTGGGATATTGGGTGAATTATGTTTAAGAAACTAAAGGTCCATTGAATGAATGGAATGTGATTTTAATTATTATTTTATGGACTTTTTAAAATCCCAAAAACTATAATTATTTTAAAAGCTTTTTAAGGAATTTTTAAATTAAAAAAAATGTTGTGATATTTTTTATATGTTTTATAGCATCATGATTTGAAATTGGGAATGGAAAAAATGTTACTTTCAATATCATCTAAATATTTCATATTTTAAACCAATTTTCAACTACATTAGAAATGGACTTTGAAAGGGGATTCTAATTTGTCAAAATTGTGAAACCCTGGTGTGCTTTCACCCTTTGGTTGATGATGTCATTGCCGATCCCACTTTAGCAAATTTGGTTTTGTGAATTGCTTATGGGGTGACCATGACAATGGTAGTTTAAGCAAAAGAAGGCTTTTACCACCATTGACACCTGACAAATGTGTCTTTTCCTTTTGCCATAAAGGTTTTAGGTTGCTTGCACCAACAAGTGAATGATATTTTTCATTGATGTGTTAACATGGCATGGTTAGCAAAGGGTTCCAGTGGCCCCCTTTTAATTCTTTTTCATTTTGAGCTATGCTATCAATTGCAAGTGAAGATTTTTCTAAGCCTATTATTCTTTCAAGTTTTTCATCACTTTTAAAAAATATATGTTTCTTGTGATTAGTGGTGGCTTTAGAACATGATTTGTTCCACCTCTAAATTGAGGTGTGCTATCATTGCAAATGAAGACTTTTCTAAGGTTACTACCTTTTCAAATATTCCATCACTTTTTCTTTTTAATATATTTCTTGTGATTGGTGGGGGCTTTAGAACATGATTTGTTCCACCTCTATTTTGAGGTGTGATATCATTGCAAATGAGGAATTTTCTAAGCTTATTACTCTTTCAAATATCCCATCCTTTTTTCTTTGTAATATGTTTATTGTAATTGGTGGGGGTTCTAGAACATGATTTGTTCCAATGCCCCTTAGTGACCCACTTTGGGTTATGCTCTTTTGGCTTGGATTTGGGTCCTCTTTCTTTGCTCCTTCTTTTCCCCCTTTTTTGGGTGCTTTGTTTAATGGAATTTGTCGAGGTTTCATCATCATTTCCACTAGCCTCAACAATAAAATGGGAGATAGACTATATTATGGGTGAAGTATACCTAGCAATCAAATGGCATGAAACTCAAGTTTGGACAAGTGTGGGGGGTGGGTATTAGAAGCTACATCAAACCATCATTGATATCAAGTTGGATATGAGAGTTTAAAATTTAGGTTATCAAACAATCAAGTACCCAATTATTATATATAATCATGGTTTTCATTTTTTTTTTTATAAAGTCAAATAACATCAATTCTTTCATGAAACCTAACATCTTTGATTTTGAAATGTTTCAAATATCCAAAACTAATGGTTCTTAGGAAATCAAAAAACCATCCTCACACTAGTTTGGACGTGTAAAAATGCTCATAATACAATGCCTTCCAAGAACACCAATAAAAATGAATGATTTTTTTTATTGGCTAGTCATAATGATTGGCCTTGGTGATGACATTCAAATAGTCTCTCACTTTATACTTTATAAGCCTTATACATTTATTCATGTTTAAATGTGGGTTGTGGAGATGGGGAAATAATTTACACTATATATTGAATGTTATATTTGTTTGATTGTTTTGATGACAAAGGTCCAAATCAAGGGTGTGGGTGGAGGTGCTCTAAGAAATCTTGGTATGAAGTCAAACTTATTGAATTTTTATTGTTTTTTTTTTTTTAAGAACATGACCACAAACCCCACTACCTACAAGTTATTGCCAATGCTTTCATATTAGGTTCACTTGGGAGAGGATGAAACAAGGCTTTTACTAGCAGGTTTGAACTTGAGACTTTTGTGGTATCAAACAAGGATCATACCATTGAGCTATCAACCTGAAAAGTTTAATGCATTATTCTGTTTTGGTTTGGTTCTTGCGAAGAAAATTTAATTATTGCCAGAATGATAAAGGTATTACAATATTTTGTTGGCTTTGGCTGTAACCCAAAGACTAAGTATGCAACAATGTAATTTGGTCACACAATTTGAGAAATATGAATCAAGTGTTACTGTGAAAAGCTTGTAAAGCATCAGTACAAAATTTTGAGTGTATCTAGAGGGCACACCACCAAGTGGAACTTTTCCCTTCACCAAGGGCAATGTGTTTTGAAAAATGTTGGATGATCTTTAGAAAGAAGGACATACCCTTTGATTATCCACCATATATACACTAGTGTTGGGCAATTGTTAATTTTTTTCTTAACCACCTATTATGGTTCTCACATTTTATTAAATTAATTCATACTTTGTTGAGTGCTTTATTTTTATTTTTTTCTTATGCCCAACTGATTTTTTCACAACCGGTTCTTAATTCATTTAGATTAGCCAATTATAGTAAACTAGTTCTTTAACTTCACTTTCAGATTTTACGATGAAATTTTTAAATTATTTTTCAATTTTCATAAGCTATTTTTTTTTTAACAATCATTACAAAGTTTTAATATCTAAACAAAAATATGTGATCACATCTCAAAAATATATAGGACAAAAAAATTAAATTACTTCTTTTTCAATTCATCTTAGTCAAATGAACTTCAAACTCATTTAATTCCTACTTTAAATCTAATTCAAAATCTATCAAATCTACCAAAATTATTAGTAACCTTGCAAACCACCTTCAGATCATTTGGTTTATTTTCATTCACAAAAAATCATTTACAAAGGCTGTCTAATTGTAAACATCTTTTCAAATTGTTGAAAATTCTAGCAAGTGAATACATTTTCTCAATTTCAATTTGAAAACCTATAATTCTTGATATATGTTGAACTAAAAAGCCAAAAGTTTGCCAAAAGTTGCAAACATGGTTTCATGTTTCCTCCACCATTTCAAATGGCATTCACTATCTTTTGCATGTCCATTTGATATCTATGGAATATCAATAATTCTCAATTAACAAGCTCCTTTTGTAGGTTCACAACTGCTGGTCATCATTTTAAAAATGTTCAAGCTCCTTAAGAAATGGTGACAAATGATTATAAGACTTCAAAAACATAAGAAACTAGAATTTCCTATCATACTTTTCAACTATGGGCACCCCATGTTCATTACCAATAAAAGAAGAATTCAATTTCAAACTCTTGAATGTGAAATTTACCATCAATGCTAGCATATTATGAACTTTTCTTTCATCATATGGGCAATAAAAAAATGAAAGAGTCAATAACCACAATGACCTTCTTAATGTTCTTTGTAAAAGTTCCTAACTTTAAGTTAAGCCAAAATCTTCACCATCAATCAAAGCATTCAATAAAAAAAGATAGTTCATTTCTTCCTTTCATTTCAAGCTCAAGAATATGGTTACATTCAAAACATCACTCAACAACCAAGTTAGCCTTGTATTAGTTTAAGATGTAATTAATGACAACATGAGACAACATGTTTACTCTAATTTATGATATATGTCATGTGAGTGGAGGGGCACACAACCAATGATCTTAGGATTAGTTTGCATGTTATAATAAAAGGCAATGGCAACTCCAAATCAAAAGGTTTCTAGAAACATGATCACTTTGTTTGCTTCTAATATAAAAAAACAACATTTTGGAGTATAAAGATTCAAAACCGTATAAAGGGAAAAAAATCAAAATGAAATAACTTGCATTTTACCTTGTTTTGACTTGTGTGTTCAGTTTTCTAGGTTGGAAGCCTACAATAATTCAAGCCTTCATCCATTCTTGTCCTCCTTTCCCTAACTTTTTAAGCCATATAATACACTTCTACAAATATGTCTTGGCATATTTAATGGAAACATATTTCAAGCCTTTAAAAACTTTTTTTTCAACAATTGCATATTGACAAACATTAGAATAAACATGTTCAAAGCAAGTCCCCTAAAAGCTTTCCATCACATCAAAGTTTCACAGCTTATTGTTGATTTCAAAACAATTGTCATGGTATTTAAATTTGCACCTTCATCTTTAAATTTGCAATACTAGAAACACATTTTACCAAGATTGGTAAAACATATGTTTAATTTGTCTTTTCAACCAAATTAAGTAATAGTTCTTAATTAAAGGTTTTTTTGGAGGGGAAAACAATGTGAAGGCATAATTGCATTACCAAATTCTTTAACCAAATACTTTCAACAAATGGAATGGGCAAATGGTTTTTGATAATTAATAAACCCAAATTTCTTTTAAAATCTTTCTAGTGCACATTATCCTTTTTGTACAAATCTACGGCCCAAAAAAATTAGAGGTTGCACTTGCATTCATTATAGGCCTTTTTTTTGTAAGCTGTCTTTCAAATGGACTTTTTAGGTTATTCTTCATTTCTTCTCCAATGTTTTAACAATTAGTCCATGGTTTGCATCCACATTGTTTTTTAATGAAACATTTCCTCAACTTTGTTCTTTGTTCCAATATTGCATGACCTGCTTGTCTATTGTAACAAAACATATAACACATGATTTATGGCATTTTAACATCAACTAATCGTTCATTAGTGACACAAAAATGTTTAAATTGGAAAATTTCTATGATGGGGTCCCCATTTTAACCTTCATGCAATTTTTTCATAATAGATTGCATTGTATCATCATTTTTGATTAAAAAATTGATTTTTTTTTGAAACCTCTCATTTTCATTTCTTTCCTTTAATCTTATTTCACTCTCGTTGATGAACACATCACAATGTCCTTCATCTACAAAATTTGGTTCCATTTTGAAGATGCGTTAACAAACTAGGATTAAAAAAACTAAACAAATACATTATTTTCAGTTTTGTAGAATGTGAAAATGCACACAAATTATTCACAAGTTGTCTCACTTTTCACAAATGACATTATGCAAGTAAAGTGCAAAATTGCTTCAAAATGTCCTTTAACAATAAAAGATAAAAGTTAAAGTTGTAAACAATGTTTTTAATTTGAAAATTAGTTTTGCACAAACAAATCCAAACATATTATCAACACATCATTTTCAATATAAAAAGAAAAAAATGAACAAAAATCACATAAGTTTGAGAAAGAAAAAACATACAAAAAATGTAATTTTCTTTGTTAAAGCCTTGCAAACATTAACCTTCTACCTTCAATGAAATTCTAACATGCAAGACAACAGAAAGGTAGAAGTAATATCAAACCATAGAAAGGGAAAACAACGTGAGGAACATGAATGACTAGCAACAACACAATGAACAATAGTGGTGGTACCTAAAAAAATAAACAAACATAATGAACACTAACAACATGATGAGCATTATAAACAATGTACTTACCTTATAATCATGCTTATGACATGTGAAAAATTATGCTTCTAGCTTGCACACTAAACCTAAACACAACCTTCACCCTAAATCTAAACCCCACCTTCACCCTTAACCCTAAACCTTAACTAAACTTAGACTCCCTACTCCTAGACCCCCAACAACCAAATATGAAGATTAATTATATAACTTACTCCAGTATCAAATTTTAATTTAAAAAAAACAAGACCTAATTCTTTGTGAAATGGGTATCCCAAGTTATATGCCTTGAAATCTAGGTATGACGTTGGGTATCACCCTGAGTTATACCTGGCTGATTCTTTGCATGAGAACCAGGTTGGTTCTAGACCACAATTTGGCTCGTGCCCCCATCATTGGGTCTATACCTACATACCCCATAGGTTATCAAAAGAATCAGTTTTGGTATATAACTGTGATTCTCAAAAACATCACAACGTCCAAGAACCGGCCAGAGAACCATGAGTGCTTTGTCGGTTGTTTGATGGTTTCAAGAAAACGATCCACTCTTCAAAGGTTTTTGAAACAGCCAAGAACCAGCCACTCTTTGATTCTGAAAAAGATTTGAAAGACTTGGACCCACAAGTGTGTGATTCTGAAATACTTGAGAACTCAATTGACCCACTTTCTAGTAAGTGAAATTAACTTTTTAAAGAGAAACTCAAGGGTTTTGGGCTACAAACTATAAAAATAGAAGAAAAAACCATGTATGTAAAAAAGTAGGGATGAGAGCCTATTCCGAAGAACTAGAAGGCAAATAAAAGCACCAAAACATAAGTCTCTAAAGAACGATAACAATCAAGACACCAGTAATACACAAATAACATAGAAGACTGTACACTAAAAAGGCGTCTTCTGCCAACTGTGACACTTTGCACATGTCGAAGCAATGTTTGTAGTTCGTACAGTCTGTAATATGCAAAGGCAAATATGGCCACATTTAGAGATGGACTCATCCCATTGAACACCAACCATGATTACCACACAATAATACAAATCCAACCATGGAAGTTGCAGCCAAGGCAAATTGACCCCCCACATTGGGATCATGGTAAAATTCCCGAAACCCATTTAAATTGCCTATTAACATTCTAAATATTTGTAAATATCATCTCCATTGTCTAAATCAGGGTCCCTGAGTCCAAACCTATAATTCTGGGGGCCTAATATGGCCATTTAAATGGGTTTTGGGGTTTTTACCATGATCCCAATGTGAGGTCAATTTGCCCTGGCTGGGAGTTGTAACGCACCTAGCCCATCCAACTTCCTAGGCAGACCTATCCCTATTCCCTAGTCTGATTTGTTGGGGTCAAGCCTTTGCCGGCCATACTTTTAGGTAGGATTGGTCATTTGATTGGGAACCCAAGTTAAAAGCTAGAACCTAGGTAGCTTGGACCTTAGGGACAGAAATGAGTGGTCTTCAAGCAGACTTGATAGAAGCACTTAAAATTTTTAGAACTGGCATAAACAGCTAGAACTTGAAAGCTTTACTAGAAGTATGGAAAAGAATGCAAATTGCTTTGTTCAGTTATTTCAAAGGTCTATTTTAATTAAATTTTGTATGTATCTTGTATTATTTCCTTCTTGTGCAATTTTTGGTCAGAGTTGCATTTTAGAGTTCTGTTGAGCAATATAAGTTGAACATGTATATGCATAATAAATAATGTAATTTGAATTGTAGTCATGACTAAAAAACTAAATGATGATATTTTTTACATGTCTCAAGTTTCTATATTTGCGGTTCCAATTAATTCATTCTTGTTTCTATCTTCAAATTGCAATAGAGTTTGGCAAGATTGTATCATCCTTTTATGATCACAATACCAGGTAAAAACTATGCAGCTGATGAAACCCTGCCAATCATAAATAAACCAAAGTACCCAAAAAAAAGGGGGGGCGGAATACAAGGAACAAAATGAAAGGACCCACATCCAAGAAGACAAAAGAATCACCGAAGAGGGCAAACCACAAGGGGGAACATGAAGCTGATCAATTGCATTGAAATGGGTAACGTGTAAGTAGAGAAAAGCTATGGCTCCCCAGATTTGACCATAATATCCAAGAGGGCCAAACAATGATTTTTTAACAGTGTCATAAATCATGCAATTAAATTGGACACTTGAAATGGCAACCCATGTTTTCCACATATGTATTGAAGTTGTTGGCAAAGTCAGTACAACTCAGGGGTAGAATCCTGGGTTTCAGGGATGAGGATGATGACATGGGGAACTGCAGGATGGAATTGCAGATTTGCTCCTCAAGCTGTGATGACTTGAATTTCCTTCTCTCTTCTATCTTTTACTTCTGTCTATTTAGGGGCCTACCTAAGTTATGGGATATCTGAGAACTACTTAAGGGTTTACACTTAAATTAAGAGTTGATTAGTGATTTCTTAAGTTAGTGGATATTTATAGATCATTTATGAGACTACCCAGAGCTGACTCATAGTGCAAGAAGGGTTACATAAGTCTATCAAAGGGGATATCTAGGATAGTGGCTATCAAAAGTTTACATAAGTGATTACATAAGGCCAACCTAGAGGATTACGAGGGAGACATCTTAAGGCTTACCTAGGTTATGGGATACCCAAGGATTATTATGGGGACTACACAAGGTTTACCTAGGACATTACTTAGGGCCTACCTAAGTAAATATTTAGGTGTATACATAGGTTATGGGATACTTTAAGATTATTTAGGCAATTACATAGAGCTTACCTATGGGGCTAGTTAGAGATTTCTTGATTTAAGGGATACCTAAAAATTATTTAGGGAACAATTCAAGAACTATCTAAAGAGACACCTAAGAGTCTACCTATGTCATGGTTACATATAAGGCTAGATAGGGATTTCTTAGGTGAGGGGCTGCCTCAAGATTATTTAAGAAGCTATCTAGGATTACCTAAATCTTATTCATAGTGCAAAAGGGAATTATATAAAGCCTACCCAAAGGGTTACCTAGGTTTTACTCATAACTCTATATGTACACCTAAAGAAGTCCCTAAGTACCTCATTATGTAAGTTTTTGTAAGTTTTAAATAGTCCCTACATAGACCCTAGGTAACCCTTAGTCTAGGTGACGATAGACTAGGTAAACCATAGTGTGGCTAGCTTAGAAACTATGCTCTCCACTAGAAGGTGTTTATCCTTGTTTTTGAGGAATGATCCTCACTTTGGTGACCTTTATGGATAGTTTAAAAAGGAGTGGGTAGAGCCAGGCTCAAATTGAGATTACATTATGGATAACTTTATTGTACCTACTTACCAAATTAGGCACTTTGCTCCCTAATATCTATTGAGTAATGAATAAGTGTATGTTGCCATTTGATTTGGAATTTCCATGAAATCAGGTATTGAGGTTTTTACCAGTATTGGTGTGGTACATAGGGTCAGAGACTGGTATCAATATTGGTATGAACACGGGTATCAAATATCACAACAATCTGGTATGACTTAACAATCTGGTACCAGCTTAATACCAGTACCAGGCTAGTATCAAAAAACAATTTAATAGCCAATAGCAGTACCAGACTGATATCACTTTAAAAAAAAGTGCCAATACCATTTAAGGCTCTATCATTAGTGTTATGAGGGTTTGAGGAACAACTTTTAGGAATTGGCAATAATATGTTGCCTAGTCATCCTATTTTGTTTAAGTTTCCAGAGTTTTGCCCACATATGGCATTATTTCTTGCAGAGATATAGGTGTCAATGTGCAGTATGCATGCCTGGTTCCTCCTTTGAAGTAATTTTAAGGGGTTTTTTGGTTTTGGGGGAAAATCCAGCAATTTTTAGGCATGTTTTTAAAAGAATTAGGCATGATTTACCATTTTATTTTTTTTGGGTCAAATTTGTGAGGTAGGTGGGTTGGCGATCGTCCACAATAGGAGTTAAACCAATTTGGCTACAGGTAAAAGAGGGGTTAGCCCAATTTGGCTACAGAAATCTATTCCTCCTACATTTTATTTTGGCAACATGTTGGAACTTATTGTAGTGACTTCAGAATTTTTTTCCTCGTTATTATGTGGGGGACTTGGGCCCATTTTTTCCAAAAAAGAAGTCCTTGGTATCATTCCCACCATTCTTTTTGTCGCCAGGATGCATAATTCACCCCAGCAAAAAAACACTGGATAGATGGGTACCTAATTATTAAGCACTCTCCCTTTAATTTAATTTTGGGCTAAATTGGTACTAGGCAAGTACAGTATTTGAGCAACTACAATGAGAATAGATTTGTCCACATGCACACATTTGTACACAGTGAGATCAATGTGGCATGGAACTAGAATTCATAATGCTGGGCCAAAACATTAATGCTGATTAATTGCCATAAACTCCACACTTGAAAACACACCCATGCTTTCCAGCAAAAAGCACGTAACTACAACAAGAAAGTGTTCTACTACACATGTACACATTCATAGAATTGCATGATTGAAATAATTCACAAAAGATGTGATGCTGACGAGTGCTAAATGAATTACTCTTGGAAGCAAGCACAGCCTTGCTTTCCACACACAAGCATTTACAACAAGGTTTTTAGTAGTTCTATACTTGAAGACACTTGCACAACTGTAATTCGGACTCAAGGGTAGAACTGCCCATCATCATTGAACATTTTTCAATATTTTTCTCATTCCTTAATCAAATTGAGTGATTTTTGTGTTATTGGATGTGCAAATTGAAGGGTTACAAATGTTCTTTGTATGTCAGAAGTAAAGGAGCAACGCAGAAAACACAGGAGGAGGATGAGTGAGAGTTTGCTTTTAAAAAAATTGAAAAAATAGCTCTAGACCTCTCTCTAGTTCTAGCCTCATATCCTCATATCTTCCTCATTTTTAGTTTGATTTGAGTGATTTAAAACGTGATGGGCACCAAGTAGGGCTTTACAAAACTTGTTATTATTCCAGAGGCAAAAGGTGCAAATATAAAATACTTTAAACTCAAATCCTAATCTGTTTTTAATTCACTCATCATAAAACATTGAAGCCCTTACACCAAACACCCCATATCTTCCTCATTCCTTCACTAAACTCAGCAATGTTTGTAATGTTGGAAGCGATACATGGAGGGAGGGTCACAAATGTTCTTTCAGCTTCAGAAGCAGAGGAACAATGTGTGAGGATTCCACCTCTTTTGATTTCTTAAGTGTTCACTCATCGGCCTATCTACCCTACTACATTCCCATTATAGGTTTTCATGAGTTTCCATCTAAATAAGATGGAATCAGCCCACGAGGGCCTGTTCCACATAAGAACGCCTTGGAAGGCAAGGCACTGTTGCATCCTAAAACAGAGGAGTTTCATCTTTCCACGACTTGAGCTCTGGTTCTGGAAGTAAGTGTCAACTTCTTGGCTGACGTAAAACCTGTGTGTACCAGCATTGGGTGAGTGTTTTACTCTTAACATATGAGGATTCAAGAGGGAAAGTGTGAAATACACTAGAGTTATCTGTAAAAGAACCCTGTCTTCACCCTGTCTTTTTGGGCCTCCTTTCACCCCCTATCCCCTATTTCAGTGGTCTCCGCAAAGTGGAAATATTTTAATAAATCTCAGTATGAAGTGCTGCAACTCAGTATGAAATGCTGATACTCGGCATTTAATGCACAAGGTTCGAAACTAATTATATTACTTGTACAGTAAGGAGCAGTGAAAATATATGTAGCAGCAGTGGAGGCGCTCATGAAGAAGGAAAGACAAGACGAAACTCAGTTTACCACCAAAATTGATGGTTTTCTGAGTTTCATCCCCCGTTGAATGCTAATGTACTTTTTTGCAGGTTTTTTAAAAATCTCACCCTATGTATGACCGAACTCAAGGTTCTGGTGCTCTGTTTTTCTTACTTTACAGATAACTCTAATAAGTTATTGGCAAAGACAGTAAAACCCAGGAATAGAACCCAGGTTTACTTAGGAAGCTATTTAAGACCTGCTTAGGGGGCTACTTAAAGATTACCTAGGGAGACACCTAGGGACCTACCTAGATTATAGCTATCTAAAGATTATTCAAGAGCTACATAGAATTTATTTATGGGGCTAGTTAAGGATTTCATAGGTTAATTTATGTGTAAGGATTATTTGAGGACTTGCCTTGGGGTGATTCATAATACAAGAGAGGGTCACTATCAAAACAAGCCAAAACCTAATGATTACATAAGTAGGGGGTTACATAGGAACTACTTAAAGGGCTAGCCAAGGGCTTGGCTAAAGGGATATTCAAGACTAAATCATAGCCCCTTATGTAGAGCTTATGTAACTTTTTAAGTAGATGTTAAGTATATTTTAACTTAGGTAGGTCCCTAGGTAGCCTAGATGTAGCATTTTTAAATAGTCCCTAGGTGCAAATGCAATAAAATGAGCCATTGGAAATGTCATCATTATATTTTTTCATGTTTTGAAATGATAGCTTAGAAAAATATGAATTTTAAAATGTGATTATGTAATAATGTTTTTAATGTATTATGAAAAGTATTGAATAATTTTGAAATTGATTTAATGAATAAAACATTCAAAAACATTTTTAAAGCAATGTAAATAATGCCTTTGTTCTCTTTTAAATTTCAAAGCGATTTGATGTAAATAATTGAAATAGGTCTTTATAATAACATGCGTGCGAAATCATAGGCAAAGAAACCAGGGTTGCCAATGTAAAAGTCATTTTCCAAGGATTACACATGACATGTCAATTTTATGTTGGATTATAACTTAAAATTTTGTATTTTGAATACTTTGTTCAACACTACATTTCAAATATAAATAAAATTTGACTACAAATTGATTTCATATCATGTATATTATGCATTCATGCCCTCTATCACATATATAAGAACAACTTTTGGTAAAGTCACATTTTCAAAATCTATAATTTTCAAGGTCAATAACACATTTGAGCCAAATGTGCTCAAATGGGTTACAAAAAAAAATTCATTAGTTCAAGTCCTTTTTTGCCCTTCTAATTATCAATGTTAAAATCCTCTTTAATTGTCAAAATGAATGGTGCACATTTGGTAGAAAAAAAAGGATGTTTAAAAAAAAAGGATTGTCAACTTTTAATATTTGAGTGTTTTAAACATGTAAAAACATTTTTTATTTGTGTTAAGCTTTGAGCATGTAAAATTTGCAAGCTTAATGGGAAGTATTCCAAAAACAATTATGACAATCCAAATTATTTTGTTTCCCTTATGATTTTTCAAACATATAAAAATATAATTTTAAGGTGTCCATTCATTTGGGTGGCTCCTTTGACTATGATTTTACCCATGTCATAATTTTTGAGTTCAAGATTTTTTTTTCAAAATCATGTATTTAAAAAAATCATGAATTTTCCATGAATGATTTATCATGGTTTACCACATTAGTTTGATTAACTAACCCATTGTTTTAATATACATTTGCACAAATGGGCACCTCTAATTTTTATTATTATAATTTGACTAGTATTCACCAATTATTCAAAAAATGATCAATGACTAATAAGGTTCCAAAGATAATATATTTATAACCAATCTACACAAAAAAATTATGTTGAATTCCATTCCTACTTTTTATCAACTTAACAAATAGATTGTAAAATAATATATTTGCATGTTTTTTTCTTTGACCCATCTTCCAAATTTAGTCTCAATATGTTATTAAATCCTTAAAATTATAAACAAGTTTGAGTTGCCACCTTTTAGTTAGTTTCATTTCTTTAATTTTAACACCACTTTCAACAACTCCCCTATTAACTTAAATTTGGCAATTGTGACAAATGCATTAAGAATCTTCCCCCCTTTTTCTACAATAAATTTTAACTACAAAAAAAATGTAGTTTGACATTACATTATGTGGCATTTTGATTTTTTTATTACTAATGCCCAAACGGGTGCAAGTACAAAGATAGGAGCCAAAAACCATGTTAGATAGTGGTGAAAACTATGAATTTTTTTACATGTGTTTTTTTTTGACATTTTAAAGTTATATTAATCATTCCAAGTTGTGCTAAATGACTAATATGAAAGTTGAGGAATTCAAAATTCATTAAATTAAATTTTGGGTTTTGTTTTTTAAAAGGACATTTGAACTTGAATAGGTGTTGCGTAAAATGTGGTTAATTTTACAAAGGACTAGGTAAAGGACTATTGTAATAACATAATTTTGATGGTAAGAAAATTTAGATGATAGCAACCTACTACCCAAGTTCAAAAAACACTCACAATTTAAAAGATATGGAATTTTTAAAATTTAAAAATTCAAAGTATTTTTCAAAATTTCAAGAGTCTTTTACCACATGTAAATGGGGTGTAATATGCATAACATACAAAAAAAAGTTGTAGTTTACAATTTTTTAAAAAAAAACCTAAAGTAATTAACATATTTTGATATGATTCAAAATTATGATAAATTTTCAAAATGAAATGCAAAATCTGGCAAATTTATACACTTTTAAAAAATTATATTTATTCAACAATGATTGGCACAAAACATGTGATCTATTGAGGCAACTATATGTATTTTTAATAACAAGTTGCAAAAGATTTGATTCAAAAAATCTTTCATATGAAAAAGTGAAAAAGGATTGAAAACGACTCATAGTCCTTTTGTGAAGTAATCCCATTGGCTCCTATTTACATACTTACACCCAAACCTAATCATGTAGTTGTATGTAACATGTAAAATGCCTTGTGCTAATTATTATGAGTACATGATTATAATTATTTCTTTCATTAGTCATATTTATAATTTAGGATGAATTATGAATGATTTTTCATCCACCTAGCCCATCTAGGGTTGTCCTTGTGTTTATGCATCCATCATGACACGACAAATGCATTTGGACATAAATGCAAATATAGCCCTATGTCATGTCAATATAGGGTCAACCTAGGTCAACACAAAGTCAATGTAGATCAAAACAAGGTCAAGTTGCCCAAAAGATAGTTACTCATAACTAGAAATTGCATCATTCAAGCAACACCCAATTGTTTTTGGGCAAATTAAAAAAATTCAGTCATCAATTCTAACAACCAAAAAATTTCGATCACCTATTTCAATGATAGGAAAATTGGGGACCAAAATTTTCAATCGCTTTTGGTCATGAGCACTAGTTTGACCAAAAAAATTCAATCACCAAAAAAAATGGTCAATGTTCGAATGTGTCCATCCATTTGAATGCATCTAGATGGACGGACGCAATTTTGGTGTGTCACATTGGTTTTAACAACCTTGAGCCCATCACATATCACATTAATTGCAAATATAACCAATTGGGTCAAAACACTTTCAAAGGAATCGACAACATTATTCTATATTAAAATTGTGAGTCCTTTTCCCCAAAATAACTTTTCATATGAATGAATTTTTCAATGAAAGGTTTTGCAACTTGTTATGAAAAATGGTTAAAATTGCCCCAATAAATCACATCTTTTGTCTTATTAGTTGTTGAATAAATATGTATTTGTAAAAGTATGTAGATTCCTTGCAAATTTTATGTTTTGTCTTTAAAAATGGTGGGAATTTCAAATCATACCAAACAATGTTCATTATTTTAAGGTTGAATTTCATGCATTATAAACTATAACTTTGTTCAACACATCATGTATAGTATACCCCATATATATGTGGTAAAGCATTTTTGAAAATTTGAATTCTAAAACATACTTTGAAATTTCAACGTTTTGAAATTTCACATTTTAAAAATTATGAATGTTTTTTTATTGTGTTTGATAGGTTATTATCACCTAATGCTTTTTACAACTTACTTTTATTATATGAGTCTTTTGACAGTCCTTTGTAAAAATGACCTTTTTAGAGCTACTTTTTCAAATAACATTTACATGAAACAAATTTAACTAAAAACATGTGAATAGTCCAAGATAAGATAATTCATGCGATGGTGGTGAATTTTCACATGTGTACATAATTATGCACAAATATATTTTAACAAGTAGAAACATTTAAAATGCAAAAATGGGTTTTAAAAAATTAGTAAACATGTTTTCTTTGCATGAGTATTTCTTGCACACGTGACCTACATTTATAGTTTAAAATTTTGAACTTAATGAACTAAAACAATAGCCCAATGATTTAATAGAAGAATCATTTCCCTTTTCAAAATTTCAAAACTTTGAAATTTTCATATGATTTTTTTTCATTAAATTGACTTAATGAACATTTAGTCGTATAAAAGGAAGCATGTTTTTCTTGTTGCAAAAAGTTTGAAATCAATTGCATCATTTTATGCATTCTATTTACGTTCATTTATTAAAAACTATAATTTGGACAATTGACCATAAATTAGTCAAGGATTCAAAAGGACTTTTATACAACATCCAATAATTATTAGATTCTTAGAATGCTTGTTTTCTCAATAGTAGGGACAATAATGCACCATAGTTGTAATATACTAAATACTATGATAATCTAAAATTGTCTTTTGCAGTCCTTTTTTCTTAGACACTCCAACCATGAATGAGCATAATAAACGCTAATAAAACTCATGTATTAATTATCAATGAACATTAAAAATCAACCATGAGTTAGACTTTAGTTTTTAAATGAGTGAACGATGTTTTGGCATGAATTTTTCACCTTTGATATTGGTTGTCCACATTTTTTTGGGCAAGTTTAAAAGCAAAAATGCAAAAAATGCTTTTTAGAGTTCTTCATGACCAAATTTTAGAAAATAATAACAAAAATGACCAAATATCAATATTAGGTTCCAACCATTTTTTTTACTCACTTTTGATTTTGAAGTGGTGGAAGTTTTAGTGAAAGAACATTTTATAATTTAAAAAATCCAATGTTTTTTTCAAAGCGAAAATTTGCCATAAAAAACTCAATATTTCCAATAAATAGGGACTTAACAATATAAATGGATGCTTAAATTCTTTCATCTTTATGCGTCATATGATGTGTTGTTATAGCCAATCATGTTGGTTAAATCCTTATGCATGACCACCATTAATTCAAAAAACTTAAAAATTTGAAAAAAAACCTTTTGTCCCAATTTTGATCAATTATCATATTGTATAGTTTTTTTGAATAAAATATCATAAAATAGAAAAACATTGATTCATAACCTAAATGGGAGATATCTTGGTCTTTACCTTGTTAGATTTGGCATAATTATATTAGGGAAAAACTTGTAATCCATAAATATGAATATTCTAAATGTTTCAAATTGGAACAATGAAATAATGAATAGTTGTAATATTTTTATGTTTTATAGAAAAAAATTCAAGTGATTTAACAAGTTCATAATACAAGTTGCTCATCTTTTGCAACCTTGCACATGCATGGAACATCAATGCTTAGCTTTGAGCCACATTTTGTAGGAGGAAAAAGGAATATTTGAAATTAAAAATAGTGAGAAAAGTTAAATCTAGCCCAAATTTATTATTATAATTCAATCTATTCTTGAATAATCTCAAGATATCTTCTAGAACAATTATAATTATTGAAAAATAATGGACAAGAGACATAAAAAGAATCAAAATCGAAATATTCGAAAACCCCATGTGCCAAACTTTAAAAACTTTAATTTCAAGTGCAAAGATGACTTTGTAATACAAAATTAATTGATTTTGATAGTTTTTCAACCAAAATTGACCATCCCATATGGTAGATCCCAAAATTGAACCCAATAAAGTTTGGAAAACAAAGACTTGAAACACATGGAACACTAGTTTACTGCATGATATTACATGTAATATGGGAAAGATTTAACACAATCCATTCCACCTAGAAATATGTCAAGCCTAACAAGGCAAACCTTTTACAAAGGTCTATTTTGAAAATTAAGGGTGTTACCTCTTTTTTTTTTAATTCAAATCTTTTTGGTACATAATACAATTTTATTGAAAAAAAATATAAACTTGACATTTTATTTTAGATAAGTTTTTTCATTTGATTAATATTACATAATCTTTATGTTGGAATGATGTCACTTTTGGTACATCACAAACTTCATAAGAAAACCACTACATTGAATTATATTGGTGAGTGGAAGAGAGGGTAAATGAAATTTGGTATTTGGCAAGTGCCCATTACAATTCTACCACATATTTAATAGGTACATGAAATTCAGTGTGCTTAGTTATGTTTTTGTCACATAGGTATTTATTAAGTAGATAAAATTTGGTCTTCGGCATGTGGCAGTGCCCATTCACATTTTTACTACATAAAAAGTAGATGTGCAAATTTGGTTTTTGGTATGTGTCCATAACACTTTTGGCTACTTGGTAGGTAAATTGACGCGCTCCCAAGTCACGGGGTGAGACCAAGTTGAAGGTCTCACAAAGTCAAGTTGCGGAATTAAGACTTGGTAGCACGCTCCCGGCTTCCAACTCTAGAAAGGGGTAGAGGGTCGAGTTGGGAGCCCCGGGATTAGACTAGGAAGAGATCAAGCTTTTAGATTACACGAACCTGCATCACAAACCAAC
>Ga0209208_10002876_pt1 | contig 24737 bp, 14 predicted proteins | sample S1TSphfallax_3_FD_187694 | JGI IMG/M metagenome (GOLD analysis project Ga0209208, IMG submission 187694) | Host-associated microbial communities from peat moss isolated from Minnesota, USA - S1T2_Fd - Sphagnum fallax MG (SPAdes) (version 2) | ecosystem: Host-associated > Plants > Peat moss >...
CAAGTGCCCTCAGTCAAGAACAAAATATATTGGTAAGAGGGGCACTATAGAAGTCGTTGGAGGACAAAAATAGTCGGCTGCGAGGTGAAGAAGGCACAATGGCAATCTTGCACGTAAACCCTGTCACTCAGCCTCCACATAAGTCACTAGCCAGGGAGCTTTGTGGCTGACTTGTGTGCATGTGTGCATCCTTAGAGGCACTTAGGTATGGCCAGAGTGAACCTACTACAGTCACCCATGCAGCATGAGGGATGGGTGGATGGTGAGCCGACAAGAAACATTTTTCCTTTGGATTTCAATTCCCTAGCTAACTATTTGCATGGCATTTCAAAACCAAATGCCCACTCCAGTGAACATTTCAAAGGAGAAAAATATTTTAAAAATGGAGCCGGTCTTTCCACTGGGTAAAGCCCTGGGATTCTGGCTTCACTGGAGGGCCTACACTTTAATGTCAAATCAATTATCTTATTTCCATTTGAAGGCCAATGTAAGGAATATCTGATCACCTCTTTTTTTCATTTGCCAGAGTGCCCAATAATAAAATGATAAAAAATAGCATTGTCCTCAACATGTGGGCAAATGAAGGAAGAAAATATTCAGCTAATGCTTCAAGAGACAATAAAGTAAGTGCACTAAGGTCAACTCTATCATGGTCTGAGCTGAGAGCTCTCACCTTGATACTTAATTCATGGGTATGGACTGTGGTCATTCATCTCACTCTGGCTCACACATGTTCATGTTGAGCTTGTGAACAATATGTGAAACATTTTGGATTTGATGGTTGATAATTGAAGTGTAGAACCAAATATAACAATCAAAGGGTTGTGCTAATCGTGGTGCAAATTGGTAAGTCTACTTGTTTGACCCCATTGATCAACCATTAGTGATATTGTGAATGAATTATGATGGATGTACGTGACAATTTCCCATATTGTTAAATAAACTTTTGCACACTAGTGTATAGTAGCATAGCAAAGACAGTTGGGATGGGGAGGATCTAACATGGCATAGCCATTTGACACCTCCCAAAAACCAACTGAGATGAGTTGGTTATTGGGTGCCAACAATACTCAGTTACAGTAAACTCTCTCTAAACTAATACTGTGTAAACTAATATTCTCTCTAAACTAATATGCGGGCACAGGCCCGTGGCAGGCCTCATACTTAATCTAATTTGTGTAAACTAATATCCTCCATAAACTAATATCTTCCGGCCGGTCCCAAGGATATTAGTTTAGAGAGAGTTTACTGTAATCAGTTGTGGTTCATCGATAACTTTGTCATAATGGGTTCCCAATGGATTGGGGACTTGTGGGACTCGTTCAACCCAGCCTTCGCTCAGAGGGTTTAACTCAATTCCTCTTTTCTGCATTCATTCTTTTCATGACTTCTACTCTTCTTTTTTGTTGTTTCCTTTGTCTAAGGTTTTTTTTTTTTCATATGTGCATGCATGTTATGGGTGTTTGACAAAATTGTTGGAGTGAAGAAGAGAGTTGGAACAACAACAATATATGTTTTGGATGAAAATGTGAAAGATGGAAGGAACACTTGAGATGAAGGTTCTTCTAGTATTGTACATACATTGCAAAGAACAAACCAAAAATTGTGACATACTACAAGGAAAATGTCCAAGAAATAATCAGCTTGTGAAGAGTTGCTTACTTGATACTTTGGGAACCAGGGAAATTGGTGCTGATGAAAGGAGGAAAAAGGCAGGCTTCCTCATACATACTCACACACTGACACCCATGAGCTACAATTGCCAATCATGAAAGCTGGACAAATTGAGATGAACTATATCTGGGTTGGAATGTCACGAGGCATGTTCTGTAGTTGTATTAAATATTTGACAAACGGGAACTTGTGTGTGTGTCAATTGTTGCAGGCTCATATGTGAGGCTCAATCTGTTTTTCGAATAAAAAATTCCCAAGGATTCAATAGGAACATTTAGATTGTGCTATATATGATCCCGCACACCTGAACTGTAGTGAAATGGAACCAGGTGTAGTGGACTATTCTTTCACTTTCCTAGGCAGATTGTGAATGAGGATGCTGTGTTAGCAAATTATTATGATATAATAGTTTGAGTTGGCAGATTACAATCTTGTAAAGGTTACTTAGAGAAATTCTTGGTCAATCAATGGTTTATGATATAATGGTTTGAGTTGGCAGATTACAATCTTGGAAATGCTACTAGATAAATTCTTTGTCAATCAATGGTTTACATATTAGAATTTATCAAGATGAAATGTCCCAAAGAAAATCCATGCCAGTTGGGTTAGGGACTGGAATCAGCTCAGCACTGCCTATTCCCACAGGTACAACAAGGTGAGAGGGTACAATATGGGCGATACCCTTGTTGTACCCATGAGAATGGGCTGGGCAGAGCCCATTCCAGGGTACACGGTAAGAAGTTTCTCCAGATTGTCCTCTTCGGATATTGATTAGGGTTCACAAGGTGAAAGTGCCAGGCCGCATTCTGAAAGAAAGGAATGCAGTTGTAGGTGGTGACAACAAGTAGTTTAGGATTTGGAATGGTCAGGGGCTTCTACCCCACACGAAGAGAGGAGGAAGCTGTTTTTCCCCTTTGGATTAGTTGGTCATCATATGGGCTGTGGCAAAAACCTACTTGATGTTAGAGTTAGGGTTTTCACGCGAGGGGACCGTGGTGCTGTTGTTTTTTGCCACTTAGTATAATGTGGAATTAATGTTTTCTTTCTTGGATTTTGGGGTCAAGACATTGAAGAGTTTATTTACTGAGGATATCAATTAGGGATTTGGCTAACCCCTTGCTCCACTACCCATTTTGGTATGTTTATGCTGAAATTTGATTAGGTATCATCGCTACACTTTCAAACTAAATTGGCTACATCCCTGGACCCGACTTAATGCATGTATTTTATGTCTCTCCCTTTGAAGATGAAACAAACCCTAGAAGTTAACCATCTTAGAAAGTGTTTGGAATTTGCTTTGCCAGATAATTTGAGAAAATTTTCCAAATGAAGGAAATTTAGAAATTGATCATGATCTGGTGGTTTAAGTTTTAATCTGGTGGTTTGAGTTTTAAGTCAATGTAGTAATTTGTCATCTACTTCCGACTACATACATGGGATTTGGCTTTTGAAGGTGGACCCCAAGTCACATGACAAGTGTTTTCATTGTTGCTCAGATGAGGACACCGAGTTTCGTGCTCTTCTTGTATGTGGGCACACACTTGCTGCAAAACCCCATATAGAGAGGACTATGATACAAAAACTTGTTCATGGTCGGCTGATTGAGCCCCAGTGGACAAATTGGGCTTTATTGGAATCTGGACATTGGGCGGAGGCCACACAGGCCCATGCCTTCTGGACTAGGCCATTCACCTGTTGAAAGAAGACCACCAGCTGTCTTTTGCTGCAGCAGCTGGGCTTCCCACAAAGATCTGATTTATATAATCTTTGCCTTCAAACCAAGAAGAAGAAGAAGAAGAAGAGGAAGAAGAAACCAGTTCCCCCTATGTAACCTCGTGCATACAGACACTGCATAAGGTTAAACCCTAATTACTCAAACCAATAGGGCACTGAAACCCTAGTAGTTCTAACTTACAGCCAGAGCCACCTTACATGTGGTTCTGCAATTGGGTTTGACTCACCATTAGGGCTGACTACTTTGCCCTATCAATGTGGGCAGGTTGAACCAGCACCCACAATCTGACCATGCTGGATGGATGTATGTGGACCGGAAAACACTTTTGAAATTGTATTCGTGTCCCATAGCTAACCACCATGGTTAGCTATGTACCAACTATCTATCCACATGTAAGTAGTAAGCCACCAACTGCCTCACCTAGTTACATGGTAACCACTTACATTACCTACCTACTTATCTATTATATTTCCTGTTTGCAAATAGGGAGTTACCTAGGTAGCACGAGGTGGAAGTAGGATGGTTTATAGGATAGGTTACCCATGGTTCCATCTGCAAGTTACTCATATTGGGGTTCCAATGGATGGCTCACTGGTGGGTGCTGGGTCACAGTATCCATCAATCTGTCCCTCCCTACCTGACATATGCGGAGCTGCAAGAGTGCAGTCCATAAGAGGCCAAAGTTAACCAGCACTCACCAGTTGAGCATGCATGATGGATGATGTGTGGATGAAAAACGTTTCTTTCGTTGTATTCCGGTGCAATAATAGGCTACATGGCTAGTAGCCATTAAGTGGTCTACTTAGGTAGTAACCACTTATTTACACTTCATTGCACTTATCACCATTTGTGATTTTACAAGGTGTGATGGATGATGATGATCGATCATTGTATTACAATGTCATTATAATATCATATTAATGATTGATCAACGCTTCATTAACTTTTGATTTTGAACACATTGTTAAAATATTATAAAAGCACATATACGTGAAAGAGGCAAGTTTGTGATGATAATTAAGATGTTGTAGCGATTGGGTTATTGGATAACAGTGAAGACCCCCTTCCCCGCTTTGATGTTCATGGGTATCTCTGATGAGTAAAGATTATAAAGACCTAGCTAGATTCTTGTAGTGTCCTCAGATGCCTCATTACAAGGCGCGAAAAAAATCATCTGATTCCTGTGCAAGCTTTATGATTTTCTTAAAACTCGCCTGTGCTCTCTGCGGCCTTTATGAAAATCCTAAGCCAGCTTCCTCTTCTTCTTTGCACAAGTGATGTGGTCTTTAGGCACATTAAGGCTCTCGGGCAAGGGGCATTACCAGATGCAGGCCACACATGGCTTCACCTCACATGGGCCTGTATTGTGATAACACACTCATCCTAGGGCTTCACCTACCGCAAAATCTCACTGATTGATGTCCAAGCCAAAGTGGTAAAGATTGTCAAAGTGAAGACCTATGAATGATTCAGAATTTCTTCCCTATCTGAACCTCAAGATATACATCAGGTTTTTTTTTTAAATTCAAAAACTTTGTAATATTGAAAATTTGGCGATTTTTTAATCTAAAAATTAGCAAAATTAGTCAAATTTACACTAGGAAAAAAATCCTCAATAAATTTGTTGGAAAATTCGTAATTTTTTTTCTAGAATAAAAACATTGAAACTGGTAGATGATGAATATAAAAAAACCAAATCCAATAGAGTATATAAGAAACTTAAACTTAAATATGCATACCATTGGCTTTTAAGCAATGTTGGTTGGTCGATTATTTCATTTCTCCAATAACATCTTCTTCTTTTTTCAACATCTAGAATTTTGTTTTTTCCAAACATCCTCCAAGAACAAGCAGTTTTCATGCAACAACTGCGACAGAACCGGCAGTTTTATAAAGGTTATTTTGCTTGGTTCTTATATTTTGAGAATTGCAGTTACATCAGAATAGCTTTTCACATTCTTCAGAACTACAATTATAGGTTGAAACCAGTTTGCTTTGACCTTTGAGAACCATGGTTATATGCGTCTTTAAAAATCACCCTGATAACCTTTGGATATGTGCTGCCATTTCTAATAACCATGTAACATTTGGTTGAATCAAGTTTGGGAGGGTATCAACTTGTGAACATACCAGCTCGCGGTAGGTACTGGTATTGAATAAATAAATAATGTTTTGTATCGGCATTAAGGTGCAAGGCTGATTTTTGGCTGGTATATACTTTGATTGGTATTGAGACTGATGTTGCCTTGATATTAAATGGGTATTATCTCAAGTCCTTAGCTACCAGGACATTAGTGGTACTAGGTTGATATTACTCATGTCACTACCAGGCAGGTACTGATATAAGGCTGGTATTCCCTCAGGTCATGGTCATACCACTCTGGTTAGTTCCTTGATGCAAGGACCACTACCAGTCTCTATGCCAGGTTCAAGCCTGGTACCCACCCAACACTTTGAACTTTACTTCTTGTATTGGTATACCCACATCAAAATTAAAAATGCTTTTCTAGAACTAGCCAGATTTTTGAAACTCTATGATACAACAGTCCTCATAGCCAGTTCAAGGTAATGGGATCAAGAAATGGATTTCTCATCTAAACCCATGGCATCTCCAAAGGCAAGTCAAGGATGCCTTGGGTGAAACAACACATTTAACTAGTACCATGATCAAAACCCCAATTTTTCTTTGAATGCTTTTAAACATTATAAATAGTTTGTGGAGGATAACACTTGAGGAGCATGTCCTCCCTCTCTTAAGCAACGGCCCAAGGTGGAGCCAAGAGGACACATATTTTGAGAGGGCCTTGCTTTGAGGGTGTTACCTAACATTAAACATTGACATTTTATTTTTTCAATTTTTTCATGTGACAAACAATGGATAGATACCATGGGGCAAAAAAGAGAGAAACGATACAAGATTTTTTGCATGTCCCTTTTATGGAAGAATTTTTCCATTGAATAATGCACCCTGAAGGTGCACTAGAAATTTTCTAATGGTGATTTACATCTTAAGGCTAAGACTAAATTAGGGTCTCTAAGTCCTATGTTAAGATTTCTTGGGTCAAATGTAGCCACCTCACTAAAAAAGGCAAAGGTATTGGTGTAGGTGTTGGTTCACATGATAAGTAAAACAATATTTAAAAATATAATTACTTGTCTTTAGCTACAAGTGACCAATTGAGTTCAAATCAAATCCATTAATACATTAACTTTGGTTGTTTCACTTATAGATGGATATGTTTTAAGTTGTAACTTTGTTCAAAGTTTTTTCTTTGAATGGGGTTGCAACTATTGTTGGTTTGTTTGTTGCTATCTAAACATCACTAGGTTTTTGGTAGTAAAAACTTATTTTGATATTAAGAAAGGCTTTTGAATGTTGAAACTCATAATTTTGATTTTTTTGTAGCAATCTAATATCAATAAGAGCATAAGTGAATTTCGAGACCAAATATCAATGATGATATGTTGATGCCTATATTGGTTTAATTGGATTTTGGTACTAATTGTTTTAAATTTGTAAAGTACTTGTGCATGTTTTTTACCTTCAAATGTAGGAAGAATTACAAGCATTCTCCAACACAACATCAATGATGTAATCTTGTCAAACTTTATTAATAAAAGAAAATAATTTGGATAAGAAATGAAAGTATTAAAGGGGAGGATATAAGTTCAAGTTGAATCATTATTGGCAAACCCTGAGTTTATCAAATGGTATTGGTGGTCAGTGAAAGCACACTGCAATGGCCAAAAATTGTAATCACAATTTTGTTTTTTTGAAATTATGTAACTTTCAACTTTCAACTTCCATCAAGCCAATATTGAAAGAGGTTTTTATAAATTGTATTCAAAATAAGGTAGTTCAATAGTCAAGTAAAACAATTGTTAAAATAAACTAGATTTAAAAATTAATATTAAGTGATTAAAGAGTTTATTTGTGAGAATTTATATGTTGTCATTATATATTGCAAAATGAAAATATATTCTAAAAATGATTCAAATAATTGAATAACTTAATGAAGTACTTAATCATATATTGAATATGAATTGATTGTATCATTTCAATTACAATTGAAAAGTTTGACTCATGTGATTTGACAAAAAACATTTCAACAAGTTTTTCATTCAAACGAACATAAGTCTACTAAAAAGATTTTGTTGAAAAATTACTTTCATTTGAATGATGACAAGAATTATGTTAGAGGTCTTTGTATCAAAATCTATTTTATATGTTTATCAAAATGCTAGATGAAATTAAAATAAAACTACCCCCAAAATACCTTACCTTAAGGTTAGTTTCATCATTAAACAATCTTCAAAATAGTGAAATGAAATTTTGTGAAAATATGAAGTTGACATGTTGATAATCATCATAATTATCATGGGCTACATTTTGAATAATTTTACTACTCATACCACAATATCATAGTAGATGATGGAAAAAAATATATAATTTCAAAATTTAAAAAAGAATAATTTTTTTGAAAATTTTGAAATTCATTTTGTCAATGTGGAAATTGACCCTAAGCTATGGTATACCAAAATATACTATAAAAAAAAACATTTTCTTGTCTAAAATAGCTCCCTTGTAATGTGCTTTCACCTTGGTAAAAAATTTCCATGATTCCCAATTTTGTAACAAAATGCAAATTAGTGTGTGTTCATTAGATTTCAATAAGAAATTAAAAGGTGTAAAAGTTTTGAGATGGGATTAGGATGAATTTTTAAACTAAAATTATTAGTCCTATCAAACTTCACAAACCAAAAAAAGAACACAATTAATGCATTTGGACCCAAAATGGTGCACATATTGTGAATATGTTCACACAAATTCACAAGATTCATCATGGTTGAAACAACTTGTGAGGAAACTTTACTTTCCTCCATATATTATATTTTTAGAACTCCTTGTAAGGATTACATTGAAATGACAAAAAATATAGTAGTTTTTTTTGGGGGCCAAATTATTAATCTTTAATCTTTGTAAACTTATGAATTCCTTCCAAAATAACCAAATTCAATAATATAAGGGTCTAGGGATGTTGAAGATTAAGGACTAATATCAAAATTTGAATTCAACTAATAATTTTTTGTAACAAGTTAGTTGTAGCAATGGGAGGTGTATAAACCCATTATTGTTGATTTGACTTAACATGGAAGATATTTGTATCTTTTAAAATGGAATGAAAATTTATTGATGAAAAAAATGTCATGACCTTAGTTTTGAGCTTGCTATCAAAGTTAGAACTTGATAAGGGGAGTTGGTCAAAAGAATGTCTTGGGATTCAAACACATTTGTGATTTTAACATTTCCCAATAGATTTTCACTTTGAGACTTAAAGTTCCATATTGTTTCAAATATTTGAAATAAGGTTTGAAGGATCAAACCTTGTTCAAACTAGGCCATTTAAAACCATTAAAAAGGTTTTGAAATTTAAATATCTAAAGTTTAAGCCATGGTGAGTATGTGAGTGTATTTTTAAAATGATTTAGTCCATGTAACATTTTGGTTTCAATTTGCATTAGTTGTGATTGTTCTTGAATTATGCAAGTTGACCTCACTGTTAATGCACATTTGTGAGTTTGTTCTAATCCCATTTCAAAGCTTCAACCATCACCCTTCCATTTTTTCTTGGGAGTTAAAAAATGCACCTAGGCTTGCATTATGCTTCAAAACACAAAAATTAACAAGTTTTTTTACCTTTGTTACCATCTGAGAAAACTAAAGGTGCACAAAACCGTTGTGATGATGTAAAGTGAAATAATACCCTTCTTTACCCCAAGTTACATTGGTGCAATTATGTTAAAAGAAATTGCTTGTTATTTCTATAGACACCTATAAACTTCAATCATTAAAAGGAGGAATCGATTTGTTAAAAGTTGATCATGATAACTCCTTTCTTTTACTTGTTACCTTTGAGGGAACAAATTTATATGTGAAACATGATTAAAGGAAGAAATATGTGTGAGTGAAATTAATTATGACAAAATTAGCCAAGGTGTCAATCCTATTGTGCAAATGATGATGTTGATTCATCGTCAAAAGAGTTGAATATGACTTTAAAAAGTGTGTGCAATTGTTTTTATACAAGATGAAAATTGATTTGATGAGTAGTCAATGCAAAGGTGTTGCATCTATGTACAGTAGTTACCATGACACCCATTGCATCAATGATTTGTGTACACACACCAAGGAAAGCACTGAATGTCATGGCGAAAATGAATTAACACCCACCACTACACCATGTAGTATGAATTATATGTGGATTTTTTTTTTTTCAATTGTAATCCTTTTTTATAATAATTGCATTAGTTAACTACATAATAACCATCCAAAATATTTATCCAGCTACTTAGTAATCACCAAGTCACTTACCTACTTACATAGCATCCATTTACAATCTTTGAATACTCACCTATTCTACTCACCCATTTACATATGTAATTACTAGTTATCTATGTGATGTGAGGTGGAAGTTAAAAGGCTTATAAAATACAATCAATCAAATGGAAGCCTGATAATTTAGTTGCTGCTAAATTATAACTAACTCATAACTAAATCATAATGGTTTTTAATGGATGCAGGTCCAGTAAGGTAAATTGGCCCATCATCAAGCACTAGCCTGTCATTGAACACTTTGGTAGATCTTTCTCAATTCTTTTCCATTATAGGAACGCTTTCTCAAGCTCTACTAATCAGCTTTGAAATGCAAAGCCAAAGGAGTAGCCAAAAAAAAGTAGTAAAGAAAATATGTTTTGTTGGATTGTAGATTGTAGAACGTGTTTTTTTTCATTTTTTTTCATTTTGATCTCTCCTACTTCATCAGTGCATAACTTTCTCATGTTTTTGTTCAAATTGAGTGATTTAAACTACTTTGAAATCACCATCTTAAGCTTTACAAATCATCTTGTAACTCTAAAGAAAACAAAGTAATATTTAAGGATTTTTTGAGGGGTTCGAAAATAGGCTATGAGCTCTTCGATTGAGAAGTTTCTGTAAAATCAACCTCCCTACTTTAGGGGGCCGTAACTTTCTTGCCTGTAGTCCATTTTTGCTGATTTTGAATGTGATAAATGCACAAAGAGGATGGCTCCATCTACTCTTTGGACACCATAAACAACGAGACCCTCTTGCAAAAATGGTGAGAAACCCTACTTTAAGTGTACTATGACCAGGCTTTCTACCCTAGTGGGTGCAAGATCAAATAATCCAAACAAAATTATAAGCAACAAACACTGGTCAAATTTTAAATAGATCAAGTGAATTCTATAGGGGGCATTCAACACTTAATAACCATGTTAAATCCTCAATATATGTTTGCTGTCACCTATCAAGAAGCCCGGAAGGAGAGGTCCAATAAGTAGATACAAGAAATGTGAGCCCTAACTGGTAGGGTTGTGAAAGTTTCATAGAAATAAGTAGGTCCAGGCACATGATATTGGAGGTTTTAAAAAGTCTAGTATTCTATAAGTGAGGTTTTCTATACCTGGGGTTAATACTTTGGTTGATAACTAGTTTTTCCATAACAACTAGACCAACATTGGTTATAACCAGTGTTGTAACTGGAATGCTAAGCGGTTCTTTGCTTGTTAACAATAACATGTTGTGGCCTAGATAAAACTAGTGTTTGTTTGCTTAATGGGAAGGAAGATTATCATAAATAAAAGCTTGTTAAAAAAGGGAACAAGAAAGAAAAAAAATTCCCTGATCAAGGATTTTGAGATGATGAAAAATAATTATTTAAAACTAGAGCACCATTACAAAGTTGTGATATGACTAGGGAAATGGACTCTCAAGCACTTGAGGGCAACTGGTAGACATGAAGAATATACATATAAGTATTGGCAGACGTTTAGGGTATGAGGAAGGTTCAGGTCTAGGTTTTAGGTCATGATTTGGTGTTATTTGATCATATGTTCAAAATTATGTTGAAATTGGATTTGGATTTGGATTGGGAAACCAACTTTCATCAAGTCTATAACACGAACCTGGACTAGGCTATTGTCATTTAAAAAAAAATCAAGTTTTTTATTCATAAGGCCACTACCGAGGGGTCCGTAAAGAATGGTGTGTTTGGTTCTAGTTATGTACTGCTGTGGGACATACAACAACGCTTGTTCCCATTCTGTGCATTGTAATAAATATCCTTTAATATTTTGTAGGAGTATGGAAGCCGTTTTAATAAAGCACTTGGAAAAATTTCTTAGTGTATTTGAAAGGGACCTTTATATTCGTAAATATCACTCCTTGATACATAGATAAATAGATACTCCTGAAGACTGGGAAGGATTTAAAACCAGTTAGTGCTAGCTATTGACAACAATGGGCATTCTTTCTATCTTAGGTAAGATGTGATTTTCCAGATCCTAAAAAGCATTCAAAGAAGATCCTTCATATTCATCATAGTGGCAGTTCTTGATCACGGTCAAGAAGAAACTCCTCGGCTCCCTCTTCCCCAAATGGCTCCTGCATGGCCGTTTGTGTTGCTTTGTCGTATTCGCCATCAGCTTGCACTTTTGCGGGACAGAGTGGTCTGGCCAGTAGCCATGATTTGCCAGATGGTAACTAAGGCTTACTATTGGTGTGCATCTTTTGTGCATGGGCTTTGCTAGTCCTGACTCAAGATGCAGATAATTTATTTTTTGCAATTGGTTCCAAGCTTGAATCCCTCTAGCTACAGGTTGGATTGTCACCCTTACTTCAGTGGATGTGCCTCCCACAACTTAATTCTTTTTCTTGTTTCCTTTGAACTAGATAACAGATCTAGTTACATACTTATTGGACTTCAATGGAAGTCTCTTTGTTACAGAATCAAGCCATTATCAAGCTAGTGGTTATGGACTAGGTGACATGTGAGAGTGTGCAGGGTATCATGAATAGTCGAGGTGCTCATGTGTAAAGACTATTCACAGTAATCTGCATCCTTGAGCGAGTTACCAGACATAGCCTACAGTGCAAGGGCATGCGTACCTTCTAGCAGCCCTTGGTGAAAAATCCCTTTGGTACACATATACCTATGAAACCCAAAGATGAAATTGCATGAATTTGGTAACATATTCCTGTGGTGGTCTCCAACAGCATTTCCACCTACACCCAGTAAGTATGTGGGCTTATATCAGTATGTAGCCCATATAATATAGACTGCTAATTGTTTCCTCATCCCACCCACAAGCATGAAATGCTGGAGAGTATGGAGTGAGACATCATTTAAGTGCCATCAAATGTGGTGATGATGATTGTGGCTGACAAATTGAATGCAATAATCTTCATTTTATTATGGCCTTCCTGGAGATTCTTCTATCTTTCACAAACCTATCAGTCCAAACTCTTGTTCACACTATTTAAAACATGTACTGTGTCCAAATTGCTTTGCACAGGATGATCATAACTAGTTAGTGGACAATATGCTCTAATAAGAACCGTATGTGTTTCATTTGTGTGAAACAAACCTGTTGATAGACATCCAATAATGACCAAACAACACACTTGAACTTTGGATTACGTCCATGCACATTCCTTGGTCAAATTGAATCAAGCCCACAAAATTTCATACTTGACATCAGTGTTAGTGCCACCAGGTATAGCAGCTTCAGATCCGATCATATGTTTGCAGTGAATATGGGACTCAATTCTAGGGTTGCTTCAAGTTGGACCCACATTCCATTGGTATTGGCTCAATGTCTGAAGCAGCTTGCAACCCCTTACTGGTACTTCCCAATGTATTCCATGCTTGGTCACTCTGGATGGTGGGGGCTGAGAGCAAGACCACCAGCTGGCTTGTAGTAGGAGACAAAAAGGGGGCTCCCAAGGCTGTCAATTTGGGGTCCAAATCTATAGGGTTTCCAGGGGGACCCATTCACTGGCACATAAGGTATCCTCATAGTTTCTTAGTTAAGGGAACTAACTTACCTATACCCAGAGGAAGGTTCAAAACTAAGTTCCTGGGCCAGTTTTCTCACCATCCATCTGGAGCTCAAAAAACACCTAGGGCCACACAATTTGTGACCTATGTGTGACCATACTACTTTGGTGTGCACTAGGGGTCCACCTCCCCACACCATATTTGATCTCTTTCAACACAAAGGTTATATGGACAGATGTAAGTGGCCATTTGGATGAGGTTCCATCAAAGAGGTCGGGCTATGCTTCAAGCGGGCTGCACAGATGAACATGGCCATTCTCCACTGCACTCTCTCTTTCAAGCCTTGTTAGATCTGCATCTACACTACATTGTTCACACTACTTATTGTGGACCACACAAATATATGCTCCACCTTCATTTTGAGTTGAGTGCACAAAAAATTGATTTGCACCACATTAACCTGCAATTCGCAAAGAATCAACATGCACAGTTTATGAAAGCCAAAGCCGATGGTACAACAATACACGTGACATAATGACTGAGCCAAAATGAATAGTATAAAAATATTGTTAGATAATGACCCAAGTTTTTGTTTTCAAAGAGTCTTCAAAATTTCCCCAAATATCTATGAATTTCAATTACCACCTTAATTTTGAACTGAAACTGTATTATATTGTTACAGATTACTATGAATCAAACCCTATTTGTGTGCAGTTTATGTGTCAATGGTGTGAGCATTTTCACCCATGCATTGTAAGAGCATGTTTTTGGTGTAGAATAGGAAAAACTTGTTGGTTTGGTGAAAAAACGATGGTGTTGGAATATGATATTTGCACAAGATGTGATGGTTGGCAAAAGTCACTACACAGTCTAAATCTTGCTGCAGATTGTCTAGATAGGATTGTCTAGATTACTTGATTGGTTCCCATGGCACAATCTTCCATTGCTGTTGATTGGCCAAAGGGTATGATTGGTTCACTTCCTTTGTTTGTTATTAGTGGTCTCCCACTTTCAAGTTTATTGGTGAAACTTGACATATATAAATAAAATATAATGAATGTGAGAATTATTGATGTAGGACTAAATACCCAAGATGGGTGAGGATGCTCTTGAGAGAGAAGCAAACATGGAAAAAAATTCATCCATACATACATCAAGCTGTCGATGTGACCAAATGTGCAGCCCTGTACTTATCCATTGCTTTTCCAAGTAGTGACAAGTAGGAGTTCTGAGGAGGATCAACCTTACCAAAAACTAAATCCATTAAATCCATGCACTGTTATTAGCCCAAAATCCTGCCCATGAATTTGTGCTTGCATTTCATGAGTTCCAGTTAATACCACGCTGAATATTAAAATTTTGAGGGGAAAAAAGGGTGGCTTTGTAAGCATAAACGCCATTGATTACCATGATATTTGGATGCAAACTTTCATTTGGATATGATCATGGCTGTTCATGGTGCAGGTTTGGGTTCTTTTAGCTTTGTTTGCAAACCCCAAAACTAAGGTTAGTAAAGATGACTTACATCAACCTTGGTGACAACCAAAAGCCAAAGATGGTGACAAAATAGAATGGTGATAATATACGTTGTTATAGGTAATTGTCATAGTCTTATCATTCTAAAACACTTACTCGTAAGTTTCGTTGTAAGCCCAAGTTTAAGGTCATGACAAATAGCTTTAGTTATGAGTGTTCATCAGCCCTCTAAGAGAGTACTACTATACCAATAATAGTAGTACTACCATTGTATGACGGCTTGCAGCAACTGTACTGAATGATGTAATGAGCAATGAATTTTACCGCTAGCTAGCAAATAGCTAGTGTTTTTCCTCCTTTGGTCGTAACTTGTAGGATAGATCTTCTAGTAGATAGATATTCTAGGAAAATTGGGTGGGGGATTGATTGTTGGATGTTTATATTAAAACAAAATCTAGTTTCTTTTTTCTACTGCTTCAGAGGCTGCTAAACTTGACAATTTATTATTATTTTCTTTATCTTTAAAAAAAAGTTCCACAGTTGAGATTTGAATTGTCAGAAGTGGGGTTTGCAAATAAATAATTCATTTCTTCAGCATTACAAAACAGTTGGAGCATACAACAGAGTGTGTGTTCACTAGGTTCAAGACCCATGTATGAGAGTGGATCTGAATTTGGAGGTTTTTTCTTCCTTGGGGAGCTGGTGGGGATTGCTGGCTATACTTCCAAGGATTGTTGAGCTGCAGGGATTGCCAGTGATAGAATCATTGTCAGACAGGGTTGGGGAACAGATACACAGAGAGATAGAGAAAGAGATGATCACATTAGTCAGGCATTGTTGGCATTCAATTGCCAGCCCAAATTGCATTTTCCAAGTATCCAATACTATAGGCAGGAGAAGATCGACATGGGAAATTGTGAGTACAATTTTTTTTGTGGGTTGCAAGTCCAGCAAGTACGAAAAGCAGCCAGTCACTCTAGTTTGACAACCTCCCTGGAGGAGGAGCAGGAGGAGGAGGAAGAAGATGGAGAACTTGGTACAGTCAACTTTAACACACAAAATTCATATGTTGTGTGTTCATAGATTCCATATTTAGTTTGGTTACTTTTTCATGACTAATTTCAAGTTTACAATTTTATTTTTTTATAAACATCTTGGAATTCAGAGATTTGGGGGAGAATTTGAGCTGCAGCTGAGCTGCAATTCAATAAATTTGGGGTGGGGGATTTTGCTGAGTGCTTCAATGTCTTTTTTGGCAGCAAGGTGGAGCTGCAGGTATGTATATATTGAGCTCTGTGTCTCTGTCTCTCTGTGTGTCTCTCTCATATTACCTTTTTTTTTGTGTATAAATCTTGAAGTCTAGTGGAGTTATAACGCCATCTGGAGAACTTTGTGGCAGAAGAGAAAAATATGAGGAGGAAAAATGGGCTGCCGGTAGGCTACTTACGTGATATTTCTTTTAATGTTGGCATTTTAGGCAGTAAAAAAATTGGTTTGTGTGAGCTCAGTCAGCAGCTCCAGGGAACGTAATTTTGGCGGAGTGGGTGGGTACTTGATGATGATGATGAAGGAGAGAGAGAGAGAGAGAGAGAGAGAGAGAGGTAGTACCGTTGTTGGCCGGAACTTGGGGTGGGGATCACTCAGAAACGGAAGGAAGTGCACTGGGAATGGGGGAGGTCAGTCAGGTGGGGCGTTACCATCAGTGTTGTCAGCGATTCCTGTACATAGTTTTCGAGTATCGGTGGTGGTGATGGTGGTGTTGTTGTTGTTGTTGGTAGTAGTAAGAAAGTAGTAGTCGTAGTACTTGCAGATGGAGCTCTGTTTTTGATTGTGGAAGTTTTGTTTGCTATTGGGTCGGACTTAACCTGAGGAGTCTGATCATGATGATGATGCGGCAGCTGATCAGAAGTAGCTGCTGGTACCACTAGTGCCTGCAGCCGCATCCCTGGGTGCTGGTCTCTTAGCTAGCTAGCTAGGTTTGAAGCTCCAGTAAGAAAGTTAGCCTAGACTGGGAAATTTGTGATCAGCTGCATACTATTTATACTTGCCCGATTGTTGTAGATAGCTCATCAGTCTCAGCTCCTCGTCTCCCAGCTCCCTCACTGCACTGCACATGAGTTGCAGAGATGATGATGATGATGATGATCGACATCCATCAATCTTTATACATGTGTGTGGTTTTTGTTTTTCGACAATCACTTTGTTTGTCAAGTAGTCATTCTCGGTCTGGACACAAGTTTTGTATTGGAGCTTTCTTGAATGCTCATGACACCCTCTCAGTTAGACAATAATTGTGTTTTTTTCAAAAGCCGGAAGAAACTCCTGCTGCTGCTGCTGCTCTGCTGTTTGTGGAGTCGTATCCGATCGTGATGAGGTTTCTGGTGGGGTTTTTTGGTCGCTTTGTTGGGTACTGTCGTCGTCGTCGTCGTGGTGCTCCTCCTCCTCCTGCATTTCTCTCTTAGATGGTAGTTACTTTCGTCGTCGTCTCTGAGCAGGTCTGTTGAGCAATTATCTAACGTCGCAGAAGCTTTGCGTTGTTAGTTGGTGAATTATGGTACTCTTGGTCCATGAAAACGTACCTGGCCTGCTGCGTGGTGTCTCGTTCTCTCTCTCTCTCTCTGCTTTGTCGGTGTCACACGCTTGGACAGGCTTTCTAGGTCTATGCACGAGGAAGTTTTTTGTTGAGTTGTCTCATGGCCAGTCTGATCCATTGGCACTTGATCATGAGACTCTTTCAATGGACTTTCTCCAAGCTTGGTCATGACGCAATCGGAGGGATCACGTGTATGCTATGGTTCTCGTTGACTAGTGTGCAATTGCAGCTCTCATCAACTACTAATCCTTACGTGAAAAGGTTGTTGAATCTTGTCGTGAAAGTGTTTCAGCTGGTGGAAGCAATCTAGCATCGGGGCGCATCAAGAATCTTCTTTCAACTAGTTGCAGAACGATCGCAAGGTGTGGGTGATGAGGAATTTTTCATGTGGACCTTCAACTTTAGCCGCATTGTGCAGGAACGATTCCCTTAGGCCGGCTAAGCTCATCAGGTCAAAGCTCCGGCAGCTACGCTCAGGTCATAGCTCTCTCCATTCCTCTTGCTCTACACACTAATATTCACACAGAAAGCTTTCAAGGATTTTTGTAGACTGCGTTGTTCTCTACATTCAGTGACGTTCTGTTGCCAGGCCACTCCTTGCAGTCTCATGCCAAGCTCCCTGCGGTAGCTATCACTGTACAGTATGGTCTGGAAGCTGTTTGTTTGCAAGCTCTTCATAGTCTATAATCCATCCTTGAAGCGCAGTTTTCAAATTAGTTTTCTTTTGTTTGATCATCCGATCCTCCATTTCCCCAAGCTGCTGTTGCAATCCAAAGATCTCAGAAGAGCTGGAAGGTTGCCTGAAGTCATTCTTCTTGGCCAACACTGACATGCTCAGTCCCTGATATCTGCACAATCTAGATCATATGGGTGTTGACAGCAGCAATCTTTGCACTGACATTGTATAGATCCAGGGTTTGTCATGACCAAAATTTCAGTTGCATGTATTGAGAAAATTGATCACATCCCCAGAATTTGAACCATGAGGATCTTTGCCATTGAAAAAAATGCAAACAAAACTGGTGGTTTTTAGGATCAGAATTGGTTCCAAGATTGTACAAGCTGCCATCCAGATCAAAGAGTGAGTTGCAAGCAAACAAAAAAACAAGCAGGTGGATCTACAATTCAGCTTAATAGAGACCTACCCAAGGTAATTGCAGGATAAAGGGGCTCATTTTTGACACATACATACAGCCCTTGCATATAACTCTGTTTGGTAATCTTAATTGGTAGTATATAGTGACATTGTTGTTTAAGTCCATTTGGTAGTGTTAAATTGGTAGTCTATTGTAGTATCAGTGGTTAAGTGATGATTGATGCAATGGTCAATGATTGATTGAAGGGTAAATTTTCTTCTTCACTGAGAATCTTCTTCAAAGGCTGGATTTTCTTCTTTGCCGGGAATTTTCTACAAATATTTGGTTTCCTTCTTCATAGGCAATTTTTTTCAAATTCTGGAAGTTTCTTCTTCATTGGGATTTGTTGGGAAGTAACTGAAACTTGCTTTCTATCTATCTATCTCATGAATATGTCAGGCACTATGAATTATTGTAGTATGGAATCAGCTATGTTGTTGCTGGTTTGGGTAATGTCAATTATTCAATTGTGATGCACCAGCTGCACCTCTTCAAACCACTAGATAGTCTATTATAATGTCTTGTACATTCAGGGGTGTGGTTCAGGAGTGAGATTCATCTGTCCCAAGTGTACATTCTGGTAATTTATCAGTTTGAGGCCTCACTTACATAATGCAGACATTCTCAATGATCCAGGCTCTTTCATATTCTTGATTCAATCTCTGAATTCAGCAACAAAGAAAACACAATCCAAGGTATTTCTTGAATTTATGCCTAGATATGAAGCTATTGGACTGATCCTATTTAACCTCCAGGCTTTTGGGTTTTGTTGCAGGACCTTGGGGAAGATAAATTAGCCGAAGGAGAAGAAGACCCCAAGAGTTAGCTCACCAAAGATCTGAAGTTAAGATAACTCATGGAAATTATTGGCAAGAGAGAGATCAGTCTAAACTTGTCAGTTGATCTCAAGTTTCATGAGAATTGCTATAAAAGTGGCCAGAACTAGAGATGTGAACATGAAATGGCTAGCACAGCTGAGATCAAGTTGAAGATGATCATAGCTAGCTAGTGAATGAGTGGGAGATGATGGGTTAGGAATGTGGAGCTGCCTGGCTCCCTGTATGCCACCTGTGGAGCTTGTCAAAGGCATTGCCAGGCTGCCTAGCTGGCATGCAGGGAGTCGTGCAGATCCTTTTCCTTCTGACTATTATTCCCATCTCTTTCCAAGTTCTAACTGCCTTTCCTAGTGCAGTTAAAGGAATCTTGATTCAGGGTGCAGCAAGCATGTGGACATTTCAGATACCTGCTTATTTTAGCATTTGGCAGAATTTATGTAGAATTTCCTAGGGATTGGGCTTGATTTGGCTTTGGATCTAAAAAACTCATACAATTCATTTAGGAAGAATATTAGTGAAGTTAGATTGGGTTGTCACCAATTCTCAGTGAAGTAAGAACTTTGGTACAAAATATTCATTGGGTGTTTCTGAACATTGACTGATGAAGTTTTTCAACCCCCTTTGGAGTCTGCTCTTAGTGCAATATCAATCAGACTATACTTGCAGTTTAATCACAGGATTATCTATCTGTCTAAAATTCGAAATTAGCAATTGTTTCCTGAGACAAGCTTCCCTCTTTATTAACAAAATGCCAACTCTTTTCACAAAATGAGCTTTTATGGAAGAGGGCTCATCAAACCCCTGCAATTTTTATTCAGAATTGGTTAGAGTATGTATGTGGTCAAAATGTAACATTATTTCTGGTAATGTTCACCGGCAAGAAGTAAACAGGAATTACAGGAACGTAAGATGATATGTGATCAGCTGCCCATCTCCCATGTTAAGAATTACAAAGCTAATAGCCCTAGCATGATTTACTGACAATTTGGATTATATGTCTGATCTGCAATGAAAATAATGGAGTCTGTCTGTCTGAAGTCTGAAGCCTTCATACCTAACCCTAAACCCTTCCCTCTTACAAACTTGTTGTGTCCCTCTCTAGCTCCTTGGGAAAAGATGGAGTGGTGGTGGACAGATACCCATATAATTTGCAAAGTACCCAGGATCTTCATCCATTTCATTCCTTTGAAAAAGGTGTTACGAAACCAAAATTTGGAATTTATGAATATATCAAACTGCTTCCAAGTATTGGGTTTTTCCTTGAAGTAGATCATTGTCAAGATTCACCCATCTAACTTATGTCCAATTAGCCTGAATTGAACTTTCCTTGCCTTTGGATTATGCAAGAGCAAGCTTCTTGTCTTTAATTGGCATAAATCTCCACTGTCTTTAGGTCTTCCTAGATGCAGATATTCAGGTGTAGTACTAGCCTATGTATCAAACTTTCTCAATTGTCTTTGAAATGTCTTTGAGCTCTCCATATAAGATACAGCAGACTTTGCAGCTAGATTTGCACTAGCATACAGCCACTTGCAAGTACGAATAGATCACAGTTCATACCCACAGCCTTTAGCCTGGCCAACACCACATTGTCTAGGTGTGAAGAGTTTTGTAAAATTATCTCTGTTTTCTCTTTCCTGGCCATTCTCAAGAAGTAATGGAGATCAGAACACACACATCATTGTAATAATGGAAACACAAGTCTAAAGTTTAAAACAATGTTATGCGGTTCTTTGATTTTGTTAATAACCTTTGGTTCTTGATTTAACTTAGAAGTCAAAGAACCTCCAGTTTTGGTATATTGAAAATTTTCAGAATAAGAAAACCTCTGGTTCCAGGTTTTTGAAAATTTTCAATGAACTGGCAGATTTCACGAAAGAACTGGTTAAGGGTCAAAACCAGCTGTATGAGTTTTGAGAACTGCCAGTCGAGCAAGGGTCAGAACCTCATCTTCTGCTTTTTGAGCTGGTGAAAGGGTTCATGTACCCGGCCCTTACCCACGGGTTCTTTCTTTGAAAAAGAGAGAACTGCCCAACACCAGTTAACTACCAGAGACAACCAAATTCAAATGCACAGACACATGAGGATCCAGAATCCCAGCCAGTTATTGGTGGGGGTGGGGGCATTCTTAGGGTTCATAAACACAGTTCTCAAAATCAAATATCCAGTTCTGAATCCATATATATATGGCTGTGGTTCGCAATTTTCTGAAATCGGTCAAATAACCACCGAAAGAACCATTGGTGGTTCTTTCATACACCCAGATGTTCTTTAAGGGGGTTGCAAATAACCAGAACTGTTGGTTCTTTGATTCTGATTTCCCTCCCCCAATACCCAGAACTGGCAGTTTATTAACAAAATCAAACAACCACCCAACAGTGTGCTTTGCATAATTTATTATTAGTATTATTTTCTGGGTGTGATTTTCACAGTGTCTTGAAGGAGGTGGGTGCAGGAGTAAAAATTCATTCATACTCATGCTTTGTAATCCCAATCTTCTTCGTCAACTTCTTTTGTTAGCTTGGAAGTAGCAAAAGAGCCAGCTCCTCTGTCTGGATTGTGGAGCCATTGCAGCAAGGGTGCATGCATGGATCAACAACAGTTGCCAGGGCTTGTAAAAACTCCTAACCAAGATTTGGTGATCCACTGTTACCAGGTAGACTGCACTGCAGGGCCGATCATTGTCATATGAGTGCATCATTTGTTTAGGGTTGTTGTATGTCCTTGCTCAAATCTTTGAATAATCTTTTCTTTTTGCGGTTGCCTTGGTGGCTGGTCCACAGCTTCAGCTTCTTTTTTCCTTCCCACCTGAGTGCTCAGTGCTCTATTAGCTTGTCATACCTGTCCCTTCTACCAGATGTTTACAAGTAGACTTGGAAATGCACGGGCTCTGGGCTAACCCACCCCCGTGGCAGCAGAGCAGATTCATTGGCTTTCACTCTGTGCTCACTTTTGTCCTCCTTGACAGTGTGTAAGTAGGTATCAGAAATTGGCCTGGGAAGAGATCCCACCCATCAGCTGCATTTTGGATTGGACTGCCCTGCAAGTGCAGTGTAGGTTCACTACTTGCTTAACCTTTCTCAGATTCACAGGCAAGCTTAACTTTTCTCAACTTCACACCCGTTGCTTGCTTTGCTTGCTTGCTTTGCTTGCTTGCTTTAACTTTTCTCATGAGGCTCAAGGTGGTGGATAATTTGTTGTTGGGTTAAGATGGTTGGTGGATTAGTTGGGTCATGCCTGACTGATTGGGTCCCCAACAAAGCAAAGTGCAAAATCATCACCATGTCTTTATGCTGCATGCCTACAATAGCATCTCCTCCTACCCAATTTTTTTTTTCCCCATTGATTTTGTGATGTATTCAAAGTTGCAATCATCCATAGAAAGATATAATACACTATAAAAGAATGTGGTTTTTCTCACACATAAAGTTGTGGCTCATGACTCATATGTGAGATAAACCTTTGCAGTTACCTATTATAGCCAAACACAAAAATATTGTGGCACTTGTTGTATTTTTTCCAAATTTTGGTGATTGAAAACCCCAAAAATCAATTCATTTTCACATTATTGTTTTTTTATTTTACTTTTCATAGAAATTCACTAGTAAAAAAAAGAAATATGCCCATGCTTGGGTCAATTAGCCTTGCATAGAAAGCACATGTGGGAGGGGGAAATAATAATAATATTGAAACAATGCAACTATTAGCCAAACAATAACCTACATACAAGGGTAGCTCCAATTTGTGGTGACCTTTGTGTTTTGAACATGACTATGATATGTTGCATGATTGTGGCATAGCCTTATTGCATTTGTATGGCTTGTGACATTGGCATCATGCTTTGGCATGCATTAAATGTTCATATGATCCTTCCATCATGAATACATGGCATCATGCATCTAATGTACTTTGGGCTAAAGATGATAAATAAATAGTCTCCATGTTTTGTGGCTATAACTTATTTTACAAACAAGTGTTATGTCATGTGTCTAGTTCCAAGTGGGATATAAATTTAAGCTAGTGAGTAACATTTCAAATTTTAGAATGACCATCATGTGTTTTGTTTCAAACATTGATGATTAAATCTAGGTAGGTGTTAATTGAAAACTAGGCAACGAACATACATGTCCCATTATACATGTAAATTATTAAGTAAGGTTGGCCATCAATGTGTTAAATTGATGAGACACAATTTCCACATTGATTTTTAAAAAACCTTGATATGCTATTAAATTAACAATAGAATCTAATTCTAATGTGGAATACTAAAGAGAAAGGTTTGAGAAAACAATGGTGCTTATTAATATAAGAAAGGTGCAAGCATGGTGAAGTAAACAAAAAAAAGTAATCTACTTAAATTATAATTTAAAAATAAGATAAGTTTTAGATAAACATAAGAAAGTAGATAAAAAACCTTTGTAAGTAGAAATATGAAACCATTAGCTCCTTCAATGAGTTTGTGACAAGTTGAATACAAAATTTTAAGAACTTTAGTATAATAAAAATAGACCTTAGAAGTAGATTTGAAAATAATTGATCAATATCATGTTCAAAATTACTTTTACATTAGAAATTTGATATATTACGAATATAATATACACAATTTGATATTTCATAAGTATCTTCTAAGCCTCCATTAACTTGAAAGCAAAAAAATCAATATTTCATTTACTTGTAACCCATTTTGTAAGATTAAAAATCTCATGCATTTTAAAAAAAAATCTACTTAAACACATTTAAAAATGTGGTTCATCAATATAATAATAATAAAGTGAGAGATTATCCCCATATTAATCATCAAACAAAATAATATTTTTATTTTCAATAGATTAAAAAAAAATTGGTTATTTTTAATGTTTTGTGACAATGAATAAAGATTATTTACTTCACCGTGCTTTCACCTGAAATTGTTTGTTATTTGTATGAAATCAAAGTTTTGAATTTAGAAGCACCTTAAAAAATGAATAACCAATTGAAAAATATGTATATAATTGGTTACATGTTACAAACCAATTCGAAATTAGTTTGACTATACATTACACTAGATAAATGTTCAACCAATATTAATGGTTATAATCCTTTGTTAAACTATAAAACACAATCCCAAACTATAGCAAAAATAATAAACTAAAAGGAACTAAACTTCTATCAACCACAAATGACACACCACTTACATGGTAGTTTCAAGTGATTGTGAAATGATTGGAATATGAGAAACTAGTTAAAGATTGAATACAAAATGACTAATGTATAATGACATGGGTAATGTTGACCATCTACCTACCTACCTACTTACTAGTAACCCACCCACACATCCCTCTACCTACCTACTACCTACTTACCTATCCACCCACCCACTTACTTATCTACCTCCTACCTTTCATCCTACAACTTGTTTACTACCTAATTCATAATTTTGTAATGATA
>Ga0209208_10002878_pt1 | contig 24733 bp, 13 predicted proteins | sample S1TSphfallax_3_FD_187694 | JGI IMG/M metagenome (GOLD analysis project Ga0209208, IMG submission 187694) | Host-associated microbial communities from peat moss isolated from Minnesota, USA - S1T2_Fd - Sphagnum fallax MG (SPAdes) (version 2) | ecosystem: Host-associated > Plants > Peat moss >...
GTGCCTTTGTGAGGCATAACTACTTTTACCAGATTAGGGCATCAATGGTTTTTGTAGCCTTTCAACTACCTACATTTGCTACTTGATAGATGGTATGCAAATGTACTATAAAAAGCCTTGGATGGTTGTAATTGATGAAAAAAGGTAACATTGAATTTGAATGCAAACACTATGTGTTAAGGTTATTGAAACAATGTTGAATTGCACTATCACACTTCATTTAATTTGGCTCCAATTATATATGGATAATTTGTGTTGGTAATTTGGAGGTTATTTGTTTCACCCACTTAACTATTTTAATATCACTTACACATTTTGGTGTAGAAAGGATGCCAACAATATAGTTGAAACAAGCCAAGGTTTATAAATCTATATAGATGCCACATTCACATTTACAAATCGTGTTTTGCTCATTGATAGTAATGATTCACAATTTTTGTGTCCATTAATGATATTATTTTCATTATGAACAAATACATAATTGAACATATAATTCATGGTTTATAATTTGCAACTTATGTTGCAAATCAAAGGACAATTGCTTTGAAATTTTCTTACATGTCCCAGATTATACCTTAAAACCAAGATTGATTCAAACCCACCTTTATTACCAAATCATAGAGGTATTTGAAAAAAAATATTGTTTGTACATGTGAACTAATTTATTCATGTTTCATGAGAAACTATTCCAAGGCAAAAACAAAGGATGGAAATTTATTGTATTTTGTAAACTTAGTTAAGATATGTCCCCTTTGTCCTTATAGTTTGTGGGTTTATATGGCCAAATGCCTCAATGAAATTTTGATTTGTTTCATACAAATTTCATTTCTTTGATCATGATTGTTGAGGTACCATAAATTGCAATTTCTTAATAAAGATTTTATAACATGTTAGGTGTCCATAGATAGAATTTTTTCCATACCAAATCCATGTCTTTATTACTTCACCACTTGGTTTTATTTTGGTGAAATAGATGGACTTGTTACCTATTTCCCTTCATGCCCAATGTTATCATGGCAAATGTAATGATATCTAAAACAATTGAACCTTCACATGTGATATTTTAAAAACTTTTCATGTGGACTCATTTAACATGTGAAATGTCAACTATGCATATGTGAATTGGTGTATTATCAAAGTTGTCGTAATTATAAAGTCAATGCATATAGAGTAAATTGTGGTCTTAAATTATTCAAAAAATGTGAAAAAAATCAAAGAGCAAACCATTTTGGTCAACTTGTCAATGCAAGACAAACACAAATGCACATGAAATATCAAGGTCTAATAAATTGTGTATTTGTTCGCTAGAATTTTATTTTGATGAAAGCATGTGGTTTTTAAAAATATTACTTGTTTTGAAAATCATGATTGTCTTGAGGTAAATCCTTGACCCCCCTACTCAAAAGTTACAAAAACACTTGTAGCAATGTTGGCTCAATAATATTCACTTTGGACATATATTGATTACAATGTTTTGTTTGTCTACCTTGTGTCAAATCCATTTATAGTTTCATATAATATGTGTGTTCTTTGTCTATAGGGCTTGTTTATTCTTTAAATTTATATTTTTCTCCCTATTGAAGACATTTTTACTTATTCGCCACATTGTAAATTTCATAAGGGCTTCACAATGAACTTGGAAGAAACAAACTTGAATTGACAAGTGATTTTTCCAATGTAATGATTATGGATCTATTGCAAGACTTGTAGTGCCCCCAACATTGAAATATATATCTGCATTGGTGAATAGTTGCAGCATTTTTATGATCTTGGAAAAAATTATTTGTGAATTATTGAAATATCCATTTACTTGTTATTCAACACCAAAACGATGGTTTGATTTCAATTTCATGTTAATTCATTAAATATTGTTGATTCAACTATTGATAATGTTGAATTCATCATGGAAATGGAACCGTGAGTAAGATGTTACCCTATAAGAACGGTAACATTGACAATTCATGCAACGAAACAACAAATTACGAATTGATTAATTGGCCTTGAATGATAACCCTATCATTATGGAAAACATCATTTTGCCAAGTACTTTCCTTTGTTATCAAGCATCATTAGACATTAAAGTTAAATTATATCAAATTATTCTTTAGCTTATGCATCATGATTTCTCATTTGGTTCAATTCAATTGACATTATTAATTTTTCATTATGGTTCAAAATATATTTAGCAAAAGTTAAGCCTTTAGGAAATCACATGGATTTTGTCAAGTCTAGATTCTTTGGATTAGTTGCATTATGGACAAAATAAATGGGATAATTGATGATTGTTTCCCTTCCAATTTGTTATGGTTTGTTTCTTCATTTTCTGAACCTTAATTTCTCATTAGAATCTTGGTCCATTGAAAGCACGATGATGATTTTTTTTTTTAAATGGTGGGGTGGCAAGTTTTTTCATTTGAGGCAGTGACAGACATGGATATTTGCATGCAACGAATGTTAATAGTGACTTGTGGTAAAGACAAGATGATACGGGTTTGGAGTTATGCTCAACTTATTTGCAAAGTAGTGTGTAGGTATGCATGTATAACTTCAAAATAAATGCTTAAAATTTTGTTCTCTTTGACTTGAAATATATACATTTGAAAATAGTTACATGCTATTATATAATAAGTTATTATTCAAATCATAATGTATGTGGATTAATATAAACCCAATCCAAGCTTTCAAACATGTATCTTGGTACCTTGTATCTTATGTGTAATATCAAATTTAGGGATTAGAGTTTTTGACATGTACGATGATAATAATATTCAAGCTCTTGGAATATTAATAAATAAAGTATAGTTATCATTTGAAAAATATATAACTTTCTATCGTATTTCAATTTAGAGCATGAGTAAAATCAATCACAAAAAGAAGCCTTGAGCTTGATTGAATCAGATTGTCAAATTCCAAATTATCTCATTGCCATAAAAATGAACCTAGTTTACTTGGCGGCAATACAACATGATATTCAATCCAACACTTGTGCACATAAATGATTTTTGCAAATTCAACATGTAAATGTACCACATTTGGCATTCGTAATTGAAGATTTCACACATTATTTGAACTATTTTTTAATTATTTTTTGAGCTTTTCATGACTTCACCCATTTGCTTTTATAATTCTTGATTCTTTTAGAGCTATAAGTTCCTTGTACAATACTTTGTTGCAAAGTTGGTCAATAACACTACCCAATTAATTGATCACAAATTGGTCATATGCATCAATGATTGTCCAACGATGCATAGGTGTTAGGTTCCATGTTTTCAAAATGAAGGTTAATGTAAACATTGCATAGTCATTACCATATATACTAGCAATTTGAAATTTTGAAAACAATTATATAACTAACTTATGCAATGTAGCCTACTTGCAAATGGTGTATCCACATTAAATGCTTGGACAATGTTTGGCCCTCCTACAAGTCCATGGTGACATTCATATTCACTTCTACATAAAGAGAAATTTTTTGGAGTAAATAAATTCTAATGTCAAAAATTCATTGGGGCTATGCATTTGTTGTAATTGAGATTAGTTTTTTCTTACTCTATGTTTTGCATGCAATTTCAGTATGGAAGAGGAACCACTAGCAGTTGCAATGTTTAGCTATCAAATATTGGTGGGATTTAGGACATCAATAAAAGTATATCGACTTATTGATGATAGGTACCCATCCTATTCTTATGAAATAATGCAATTTTACTTTTCAAGGAACAAGGTTATGTTGCTTATCTACATGTGTGAATGTCCATTAAAAACCCCAAAATCATGCACACATTTCCAAATGTAAAGGACGCATATGCAAAACCATGCATCTTTTCACCAATAGGAAACTAGAAAGCATGCAAGTTTTGCAAATGCACATGTTAGTAGACCAAGAACCCTACCTTCTATTGGGCATTTCCAAGGGCACTTGGCATTGTAAATTTTCACATAATTGAAGAATGTTTTTGCACACAAACAAACTTACCATTTCTTGTGTATGGAATTTGGATCCATATGGACAGAACAAACTTACCTCCATATGGAACTAGATCATTTTAACTATCACATGCATCTCAAGAACAACAAAGGAGTCACTTTCTTTAGAAATTGAAGTTTAGGAACTACTACATATCAACTATTAATGATATGGTCAACCATAATTGTTTGTTCGAAACAATTTCAATATCTTGATTTCAAAAAAATATTTTCATTGATCCATTTTTTTGGAAGAAGGGAAATACACATAGGTACAATCACTATTTTGTTGGAAATGTTTTGTTGTTGTTTTGACAAAAATTTGGGATTTTTTAGGATCCCCCCTCCATAAAGGCCCAAGAGTAAATTCGACTAATTCTTTTAATTTATAGGAAAGATTCACCAAATTCTTGATACAAAAAATTGGAAGAAAAAATCTTGGGTACAATGTACAAAATGGAAAATTACCCATATTTTTTGAACTCAAATTTTATAACAAATTCAAAGTAATGTCTCAAAACATTTTTGCTAAAAGATATAGATATGAGTATAGTGTGTTTCAAGATCGTTTGTAAGATTACCATATGGATAGTAACAATGCAAAGCAACATATGTGGTACTAAAGAGACTTGTTATGCATGTCAAACATAAATTAGATAAATTGGGATGCACAACAATATTACTAAGTTCACCCATGAACAATACTCCTTTCTAGGAGGAAAAAACATCATAATGAAAATGAATGAATATTTGGCTTTCATTTATAGTCTTCAATGGTTAAAAAATTTTAAACCTCACATGTCAAATTGACAAAGATTATTTTCACAATTTGAACAAATATCCAACAAACTTCATAATTTTTAAGTATGAAAGGGTTAATTTGTAGTCCAAAGATAAAACTTCAAAATATGGTGCTTGGGATCATGATATTGCCTTCAAACAATGGTGAAATGATAAATCCAAACACTAAAAGCTTAATTATTGCATTAAATTCAAAACACCTTGAGCAATAACATGTGGGATTAGCATGGTTTCATAAGATATATTCCAATTAATTATGACCTAACCATGAAAAAGACATCTAGTCATGACCTTGTACTATTCAATTGAATATAATTATCCTAACTTCACACCCCCTTCCCCCCTTTTTCACCACCCACATTTCCAAGTCATATGCGGGTCACCAAAAATTAGTCATGAGGTTTACAAATAGAATGTGAACCTAATGTTAGCATTAGTTGTGGATGTAAGCCAACTAATATTTGCAATTTTTCATAGAAAAAAGTTCGACAACTTAAGAGTTGCCACACAAATGTTAAGGTTCCAATTCATTTCAAAATAGTGCCCAAAGGTGGTTAATTTGACATTTTTGCCATAAAAGGTTTAGGTTTATACAAAAAATCTAAAGAACAAAAATATTTCATGGCAAAATCAATTATCCATACTCATCCCAAAATAGTTGCTAAGGGGAGGATTATAGTCAAATAAACTTCCATTAATGAAGGTAATCCAATGTAAATGGGAGAGGGCATCCAAATTTCAAATTTTCACTATGATGAACCAAAAAATTTAGCCCTTGCAAACAACTATTGAGAAATTGATAATGATTTCACTAATTACTTGATGGATGCCAAAGTACACTATGCAATAATAATGGTGATGGTTATAATGTTTATAGGTTTAAAAATGTTCTATGATTAAAATTCTACATGCCTTAGGTGTTTATTAATTTATTCAAGAAATCAAATTAAATTTTCATTATTTAAAAAATGATATAGTTTTGTCAAATAAGGCATTTTGAAAAAGTTTTATAGTATGATTAATGTACATATACTCAAAGAAGAAAAGAAAAAATAAATAAATTTATGATTTTTTTAACTCACTATTTTTAAGGCCTAAGCTAACAAATAATATATATAAAGTAAATGAATTTGCAATTGTGATATTTTTAGTAGTTCATGTACATCAAATTCTCATTGCATTTGTGTCCATTGTAGCATGCAAATGTCCAAAATATGTGCTTAAATTGTTTATTCATGAAGCTTTGTGTTCCAAAGAATCTTTTATTGGGTTGAATGGTTTGATTTAGTGTTGTATGATAATTGATTTCAAAGCAATTTGACAAGATGAGGTCATGATTCATTTCAAATTATTGATGAATTAAAATATAGTGATCGATGTATTTTAAGATAATTGTTGCATTATCTTCTAAACTTACAACAACAAAGTTAACAAACTTTTTGGCATACGTGAAATTTCATGATCTATCTTTAGAAATTATCACATGACAAACATGGAATATGGAATCCAAATTTGGTGTAGGATGGTGGTCATACATAACATTAACATGAAAGGGGTGCAACAAATGAAGTGGAGTTCAAGTGGTCACATGGTGGCTATTGCTGTGGGTAGAGATATAGCATTGTTGTCAACTTCAAATTGGAAACTCATTACCACGTTGAAGGTCAACCAATTCCTTTTTATTTATTGTGTATCAAATCACATTTTTTTTCAATGCAAGGTTTGAATATTAATTTAAGAAGATTACAACGTGTTCACATGTATTTTAATCCATATCAAAAGGGCCTTTAGTTGTATTATGATATTTTAAAAATATATTCAATGGTGGTAAAATTAAAAACTAGTATTGAAGGCCCCCATGAAAGGCTTTTATCTTGAAAAGGATGACAAGACACAAAACAAAATATGGCATTTGCCATTAATTTGTTGATGGATGTTACATGTATGAGAAGTTTCATTGTCGTGCAACCCTTGTCACTTCATTTTTACAACATTTGGAAAATGTGTGGGAATCTCCCAAACATATATGCACTAATAAGAGATAATTGCGACCTAAAAATGTGAAAGGGAAATAAATTTGAAAGAACCTATCAAGGTCAATTTATAAGTAATATTGAAATTTCTATATAACACATATTTGGGATCTAATTGGACTTGAATATTTATGCAACTTCTTTTTATTCATCATATGTTGGTACAATGTTGCATAAACTTATACCACACAAAATTTGTTTCTAGCCTTGTCATTCTTGTGAGATATTGGTTGATTTAGAAAAATAATGCTAATGTCAATCAAATACATTAACATTGATACTCATTAATTTGGTATGAAGACTTTAAATGAATGGTTTTTCTTGGTATATTATTTAACATCATTATTTGTATTAGATTGATGATCTCATAATATGTGCATTCATATACATTCAATCTATCCATGTCCATATTTGGATTAAATAATGAGTTCAATACATATATATTAACATTTTGATGTTGCACTAATAAAAAAATGGGGTGTAGTTCACTCGTTTAAATCATGATGGGGCCTTGAAATTGAAATAAGTTCACCCCACCCTAGTCATTTCACCTTGACTAAAGTTGTGTCATTATGGGATCATTGTTCCCAATAATGATTTGAAGGTTTCATATTTTTTTCTTTTCAAACCTTTCATTCGAACATAATTTAGAACCTAGTTGATCATTATCTACTATAACATTTTCAATTCCAAACCTTAAATTGTTTTTTAAAAATGTAATGGCAAGTGCCATCCAATGCATTGTTTCCATATGAATATGGATGTTCATCAACCTTTCACAGAATGTATGACTTTCATACATGACATATAATTCCCTCAAATTAAACCAAACACAAATACCCAAGCAACTTATAGTTCCTTGTATTGATGGAAATCAAATTCTATGTTATATATAAATCACATAGTACTATATCATTTATGGATATTAAATGTGTTTTAAAACTAAAATGTATATGATACTAATTCACAAAAGGCAACATTTAGGAATATAAGTATGCAAATGACCTTCAATGAACCACATAAAAATAACACAACTATCTACGTAGACATCAAATGTGACAAATAGGCCAAAATATGAACTTGGGATCCAAACCTTGATTTAAAAACTTTTTACATTTATCATGTTAAACAATCCATTAAATGTGCACACGGAGGATCCAATTTGGAAATTATGGCATTTCACACCCTTGGTGACCCTTTCATGTGCCTAAGAGCATGTTTTGGTTGTAGAACAATGAAAACTTGCCAATTTGGTTCAAAAAAATGGTTTTGGTACAACAAATTTACATAAGATGTGATGATTAACAAAAGCCATTACGTATCTAAATCATATTGTGAATTGGTTAGATTTCTCATGGCATAGTTTCCCATTGCTATTGATTGATCCATTTACTTTACTATTAATGGTCTTTCAAATTTTAGAGTAACAATTTCAAGTTTATGGGTGGGGCTTAGGATATGTAAATAAGTAGTAATGGATGTGAAAAATACTAATGCATACTAAATACCCAATATGAATGGGGATGTTCTAAGAACATATTCAAAAACATATGTATCATTAATTTGGAGTAGGGATAACAATATAATAGTGTGAAAATTGAATGTGGCACTAAACATTGTGTTCATCCATAAGGGTAGTATAAATAAGCAACTACTTTTAATTGGCCAGTCACATTGATTGATCTAGGTGTTGACATTTAAATGACATCACAATAAAAAAATTGTTCAATTTTCATGTTTATGGGTGGAGCAAGGGAACATTTATTTCTATGTTGCATATTGATACCAACCCAATTGATGGGCACCACTATAAATGTTCTAACAATATTGTTTGATGACAATAAAGTTGCATAAGGGGAAAGGGTTTAAACTTTGTACAAAATTGACACTAAATCCAACTTGAAATAATAGAATAAAATAGGTGTCAAACTTAATGTAAATTTGATTTCCTCATGTCTTGTTTCAACTTTGAAACATATATTTTAATTCAAATGTTATTATTAAAAATTGAAGAGTCAATAATTTCAAGAACTATTTTGCATGTCAAATCTAACTATTTGGTTTGCCTTTGCTTCCCATGTGATATGTTTTCAATATTTTGATTTGTTTTTGTAAGTTTACTTTCAAATCTACCATGATCAATGTAGGATCAAGGTTTAGTGTTTACTTGTCCTTTTGTTTGGTTGATGACCCAAATTGGTAGTTTATCAATGGTGAATAGGTTCAAGAAATATTCCATCAATCTTGCAAATTTGTCATGCTAAGACTTGGATGTCTTTTGAAGTTTGAGTTTTAAAGAAACCAACACCGTAAAACTACTACCAAATAATGTGAGAAATTTCAATTTTTTTTGCCATCATGTGTAAATCGCAAGTTTGCTACTATTATCAATATTTATCCAATTAAGTTCTTAAATTGGCAATGTGAGGTATTCAAACAAGTTATACGCGTAGGTTAAATTGTTAAACATCTTTGGCATAAATTAAGAGCATCTCCACCCATAGCATTGAAATGACCTCTACATTATATTTTGGACATGAAATATAATAGTCAAATGTTGTGAAACTTGGTTGGGGCCATAAATATGCCTAACATACATTGCTTTTCAAGAGGGTTTTTTTTTTTTTTTTTTCTATTGACTAACCATAATGATTGGCCCACAATGTGCTATAACATTTAAATAATCTCATTTTATGCTACCCATTTTTCCATGTTTATGGGTGGGAATGCGGGAATAATTAACATTTTATGTTAAATGGGGTAAACACCAATAGAGGCCCAAATAAGGGGTGTAGCTAATGATGTTAGGTATGCAGAAGTCTTGAATGTAATTTTCACTCTTAATGAATTTGAATAGGAATTGTAATGATCATGATATCTTAAGGTCATCTTCCATGTTACCCACCTAGTTGTTCCACCCTGCACCAATAAAGAAGGAATAAGTGAAAATGTTGTCCATTGCCCTTTAAATTGTTTGAACACCTAACAACACAAGAGTGTGCTATCAATATCACTCGTCCATAATGACTAGAACACCAATGAATCTTCACCAAAAAAAGGTCTATAGGCTAATGACATGAACCATTCAATCATTATTTACTATATAGTTTTACAGTGAACCACATCAAAATGAACCTTTATTTATTATATATGCAATTAAACCACAATGTTTCATTGACCAACATCATATATTATGTTATGAGTCGTACTCATGATTGGCCCCTACATAAGATAGAATGTTAGGAGTAATAACTAGTTGTTTTGGGACTCACTTGAAATTTTCACAAATTATACTCTTGCAAGGAGCAATAGCCCCTTTGATTTATCAAAAATAAAACCTTGTAGGCAACATTATTATTCTTTCTATGTAAGAGCATCTCCACCAACATAGTACACAACATATTTTGGATGAAAATTGACAAAATTTTGTCATCTAAATTCATTAAAATGAATATGGTTCAATGTTTGTTCAATTTGCTATGGTTGGCAAATGTTGTGTAACACAATTTAACACATGCTCTTGATTGGCTAGATTTAATATTGATTTGTCCAAGTGGTTTTTTATTAATAAATTAATTGTCCCCAAGTTCATGTTTATGAATAGGGCTTCAAATCAACAAATAAATAATATTGGATGGGATATTATCAATGCAAAGCCAAATGTTGAACTTATGTGGAGCTATTCCAACTATCTATTCCATTATATCAAAAAGTGAATTCCCATGTTGGGATTCACCGAAGTGAGCTTGGAACCCATGTGAGAGAGCACATGGCATCTCCTATCGTGATTGTTTGGTATGTATACCCACTTGTTGAAAATATTTCTATCTTGAGGTACTTTCAAACAATGTAAAGTACATCCCAAATGAACATATAATTATGACATTAACAACTACTTTCAATGTTTAAGACTCTAATTAGGAGTTTCAAGATTGATGATTGGAGGAGCTTCATCATGACTTACCTTGTTCAAAATCCTCTTCTGACTCCAAACCTTATATATCTCATCTATGTGTTAGGAATAACTTCACCTCATCATTATTCTCTCCAATAGTTTGTTTTCCTTTTTGTCCCAACTCCCACCCCATGCCTAAGTAATGAGCCCAAGTCTTTAGTTGTAATAATATCCATTAATTGATCCTTCAAACATCAAAACATTATGCAAAATTCAAATCCCAACAACACAACATTTTGAAAAATGTTGGTTAAGGGTGTGAGTAAAATGTTAGGGTGTTTAAGGTGGTATGGTGAACTTTTTTAAACCACTTACCCCACAAAAAAATGCAATATCCATAGCAATTTAATGCTCCTAATCCAACATTGCACCAATTTTTTTGTCATGACATATGAAACCTACCTTCACCAAACAAGTATACTTTCCACACAACAAATTCCCATTTTTTCAATTTCCATAGAAGGGAGGTGCACCCAAAAAAGTTGAGATGCAACACTTGCCCAACCTCCCCATGAAATATTTGACCCCCAAATACCCACATGGTCTTTTAGTGAATGCTTGACCCCTGCTATGGTTAGGTGTAATATGTATATTGTAATTTAGCCTAGTGATGACTTTAACCCACAATCACTTGGGTTGTTGTCTTGATGTTTGTTCCTCTAACATTTGAAATAGATTATACAAAGTTTTCAACATGTTCATGTGTGGACTCAATGTAGATGATTAAATAAATGATGTAATTTATGTCATGTCAAAAAAAAACTGTAGGAATTAGTCATTGAATATGGCAACTTTTTGGAAGTTAATTACTACCTAAACATCTTTGAACCTAAAAATTAATCAAAATTTTAAAAGGGATACATTTTAATGATAACTTTGGGATGATTTGATTATCCATGCATATTCATAAATACCATTAGTTTTAAAGTGGAGAAAAAAGGATTGGAAGCCCTTTATGAGAAAATGACTGGATTTGTATTTTTGATTCCTTATGTCGACACTCATCTTTTTAGGTTTGGTGTGCAAGTGGCACTATCTTGAAGCACCTCAATTTGATGAGGAATATTTTTTGGGTAACAATTAATAAACAAGCCTATCAACTATTGTGCATGATTTGCAAACTCATGTTCATAAGAATTGTGGACATTCAGATAGGTATGTTTGCCTTTAGACCATGTTTTGGGCATGCATTTTTTCTAGTTTATGCATCATGTGTTATCCATCACGCCTTAATGTGCATCACTTGTCCTACTTTTTGGCCCAAGTATAAGATGGATTATCATCCAATATATGTTAATGACAATGATGATATCACATAAGCTACCTTGCTTGTTGCTTGTGACATCTTTAATAACCTTTTTGTGTCCATAAATATGAATGTTTGATATTCATACAAGTAAAGTCATATTCACATTGATTCATATTCCTTTTAGTTGGTCATCATATCATCAATATACATTTCCAACTTTCAAGCAAATTTCCATCAAATGTATACCATATCCACAACTAATAATCATTAGACCTTCCCCATATAGGTAGCAATCCAAACCATTGATATGTTTCATTAACATGATTAATAAATAAGATAGTTAATGTACTTATTATTGTCAAAATATTGGAATATTTAAATTGGGTTGCTAGACCTTTCTACAAATTTTCAACAATATAAGGTTAGGATTTTCATTTTTTTTTCCAATTAGCATTCTTGAAAATGAATTAATGTTGTACATTAGTCATGGATATGGCAATGGTTGGATGTGGTACTAAACTTGGCTACTTCAACAAATATGAAATAGTTTAAGGTTTTTATGTCCAAGCAACACATAATTTTGTGTTTAAATGCTCATCTCTTTCAATGTAAAAGTCAATTTCACTTGCCTTATTTTCATCGTTAAAACAATTTATAGGTTAAAATAACATTAATTTCTATGTTTTTCAAATTAAATTGCTTGAAACAATTCCTTTGAATGATTTCTTATCTTGGGAAAATCTAAGTTTGATATTAGTAAATATTGTCATAATTGAGGTCCTTTTCCCATATTATGATTTTTTTTGAAACTGCATATTGTTGTAACAAAAGGCTTTTGTTTTGGAATAGGCATGTAATAAATAACTTTACATATTTTGTTAGATGTTTGGGATCGTGCACTCCCCTTTGATGAACCAATTGTTCAAGGAGTATCAACTAATGTTCGGTGGGTATTTTAATTTAATAAAACTAGTCAAGTTTGTTTATCTAATTTTTTTGAAGGAGTTTTACCAATTGAGTTTTGGTAGGTTGAATTTTTTTCAGATTAAATATCGAACTAGTACATGAATACCTAAACTATAAGTGTTACACTTGTTATTAACAATAGTTGTGATTTTTAAAGCTTGATACTAACCAATACCAACATTGGTTTCGTGTTTAGGGTATTCATGCATGTTATGATCCACACAAAAAATTGTTACAAAGTGGCATTTTTTTAATTTGTCAAAATTTGATGCATGATTGTAATTTGGAAAATATTTTGTGATGAAAAATTGTAATTAATGGTGGTTTACTTCCTAATCAACCATTGTGTTGGGAAATTGGTGCACATATGAACAATTCAATTATTAATTGGAATAAATTTGCAATAATCATGGATAGTCATTAATATGTACCCATAATATGGCATGCTTATTCCAATAGGTTTAGATGCAACATTTCAAGTCTAGTCATGGGTTGAGTTCACCATACATAGGTATTCAATAACTTTCACAATGTAAATTCACAATGGAATATGTTTCCATAACTTTATAATTGAATTCTTCAAGCATGGCCAATTTAAAACATTGTTTATGAATGAACATATTTTTTCCCACAAAATTTGCCATTTTGGTGAAGGAAAAACTATTTTTAGTTTATCAAGATTAGCCTTTCTTACTAGCATAATTTGTCTATTTTTTTAATATTAAAAAAGAAATGATCGTGAAGGGTTTCAATTGCCAAACACTAGAAGGAAAAAGATCAATTAGAATCGTTAAATTTTATATTTGGTTTTTAGTGTGTAGCCATACATATTAAATTTTTATTACAATTTTTTATTTCATGTTTGGTTTATAGCCAAATTTGGTTAAATCTTCCTAGGGATGATCACAAATTTTTCTACATCTTCCTATAAGAAGATTCATTTTTTAAATTTTGTATTAAAAACATAGATAGCTTATTAAGGGGACAAATATATTGGTGTGTTGATGTGGCCATTGCTTCATGATTAAGTGACCTTGTAGCAAAGATATTTACATTCTTTACGTGCATTGTGCTTTGCATGTTCTTCAAGGAATCATAAGTGGATCAAGTTGAACCAACATAATAGGCTTGTGCTCATGTAATATCAACTCGAACAAATGTGTTGATTAATTCTATCATGTATTTTAAGTTATGATTAATGCACATGTGATTGAGCTATTTGATCTAAGCTTTAATCATAATGATGCATCCTTGTTTAACCAAATAATGTAGATAATGAGCCCATTTGGGTGTGGGAAATCACAATTTGTAACTTGTAACATAGTCCCTAATTCACTTTACATGCTAAAGTCACATTGAGTTCCAAACGGTATAATATTTGGCTTTGGAAAATAATTCAATTGATTTTATGCATTAATTTTATAGAACATTCATTAGAAAATCATTGGTATATTGTATTAAGATGCAACACATGACTAAATTATACCGCAAAAGTCCTTACAAGGTTTTTCTTGCATAGGATTACTACCTCCTTTTGAAGGTGTTTGCACTTTAAAACCAAAGGTAAGAGGCTAAATTGTTTCTTGTTCTTCACTTAAAGTGTAAACCCTGGGTTTTTATGGTTATTTTTAAGGACCAATTTATTAGGTCTAAAACCCACTACAATTTTTAATGGGCTACTACTAGCATGTATTTCCATCAAGACTTTGTGATAAATTGAATCCACCCTTTCCAAGGTTGCTTTATGAATCCTTACTAATGTTTTTTTGGGTTCAAATTGGCAAAATCTAAGTGTTTTTTTAACTTTTGTAGTTGCCTAAATTTAGATTTATTTTTAAAAAATTAAATCTTTAAATTCTATCCTAAATTTTACCATATAGCTAGAAATATAGAAAGATACAAGTTTTTTTTTTACTTTTAAAATTTATTTTCACCAAATCTTGTTGATTCATTTTATGGATGATTGTCACTATCAAAAAATGGAAAAAAAAACATTGATTCTTTTCACTTGCACCATTGCCATTTTGTAAGTCCCTTATTAATACCCTCACTTTAAACCATAAAGGTCAACATTTAGAACAATTGTAATCCAATTGTGAATGTGTTGATTGCCCATGCAATTAAGAATTGAATATTAAAGATATTATTAAAGCAAAGGAAACATATTAGTAGTACCTTGAGTTTGGTCATTAAGGGGGTGGGATTAGAAAAAAATAGTGAAAAAATAAATTACAAAACAAGGTGAAACTCCTATTACCAAAAGTTTGGTGTAATTTGAATTGCACTAGGTATATTTCCTTTTTTTCCTAAACATTTTCATTACAATTATGCTTACAACTACCATTATTGTTTTAAAGCTTATACATTAAATATTGTGGTAGTAAATTTCACCTTGATTCAATAAAATTATCACTATGCAAATAACAAAATTTGAGATTGAAATAGGGGGTAGGGGTGGAGAACCTAAAGGCAATATCACTTTTCAAAAATATATATTGTATTCATTACTATCCATACAACATTTAATTTTAATTAATTCAAAAGTCATATCAAGATGTCTTGCAATGGATTGCAGGGTCATTTGGGAATTGTCACTTCGATTGCATGGTCCCCCAATTCCATCTTCCTTTCATCAATTGGCATAGATGGGGCAATATATAGTTGGTTTATGGATGGTTTCCACCGTTATGCGGAATGTGTGACAAAAGGTTCTATGTATTCTTGCCTCCAATATGATCAACATAGAAAAGTCATATATGCATGTGGGCCAAATATTCCAATAAGAGCTATTGATACTGACAAAAAAATGGCCATCCAACAATCTTTTGACCATAGAGTTGATGGAAGTGTAGTTGAGAGGTATTATGAAAGTGACAAATGTAGCGAAACTTGTTGGGAGCACCATATTTTCAGGTGTCCACACTTATTGATGATATAAAACCTATATTTTCTCTTGGTATTTGAATCCCATGTTTTTTTTTCCCACAATCTTGTGCTTTTGAAAGTTTAGCAAATGTTTCCAAGATTTCAACAATTATTTTTGAAGCTACATTTTTTTTATAAAATCTACATTTTTCCTTTTCTTTTTTCACCATAGGATAAAAATTCACCCCCAAATTATTTTTTGTGTGATCGTGTAGAACTAATTACCTCATCAAATTGCATATGTCCTTGGCAAAGTGGTCACACCATGAATTTTGAAATTATTTAATACACAAAGCCCGTTGCATCACCACCTAAATAACCAAACACAATTTTCATTTTAGCCAAACCTTAAGTCAAAGAACTTTGTTGATTTTCCAAAGAGCATTTATGTGCACTAATTGTAGTCCAATAAAGGACAAGGTTTATATATTTCATGATTGTTCTCAAAACAACAAAAGGCCAAAACCATATGAATCTAGATGACCATGTTGCCATTGTTGTGTTTTGTTCACATCATAGATTCAAGGTCCATTTTTTTCTTCATGTATTGGCCTTGCACTAAAATATAACTAGCTTGCAAATAGTGTCAATTAACATATTGAATGCATGTGCAAAGGTACACATGTTTCTATTTAGGAACCAACAACCCTGACAACTATGGAATTTAACCTAAAGTTTTATTACCATAGACTTTTTCATCCCCAAATATTCAAACTATACAAATACCTTAATCAACATGCTCAAAAGAAAACTTGATGATAGGATCATTATGCATGGCACAAACCAAGTTTTTATATTATAGTTGATTATGATAATTACACATCTTCCACATGTAAGATATTGAACTACAATATTAGTTTCAATAAGTAAAGCACAATGTAAAAATATGTTTGTTTATAAATTTGAAAAAAAAATTCCTTAAAGTGATTGAATGCTTGTAATTTGGATAGGGCTTATTTTTCACCATATGATTTGAAACCAAAAGGAGTGACAAGAATCGCAGGTATATATGGGAAGGAGTTATTAATCACAACAACAAAATTTGGCAAAATGCTTTTGTATGCATTACCACTTGGTGAAGATGTTGTCTTTCCCTTATGGGAAAAGTGCATCAATTTAGGTACATCATTTGTGAATATAATGAATGAATGGATCCATTTAGGGAAAAATTTAAAGTATAGTAAAAGAGCACATGTTGGTGTCATTAAGAATTTAACCTTAAAAATTGCAAGAAAATGAAACCTTGTTAACCAATGTGGAAATACTAAATACTAAAATATGTGTGTAAAAATCATTATGATTTACACAAGGATTTCATGTTTTTCTTTATATGAAAAATCATAATGTTTGATCAATAAAGTAAAAAATGACTTGTTAGCCTCAGGTCATTATAATATGATCACCAATGATGATACCATGTGGTCAAGTGTTGCATTTGTCTATTTAAACTTACTTCTAAATAGACCTTCAAAACTACTATGTACCTATGATGTCCATGTTGGTTGTTATTACCTGCATATTGAAAAGCCCATAAGTTACCACACAATGGAAGATCAATTATTTTTTTAATGCCCTTTTTTATAAGTAGAGGTTGCCTTTCAACATTACGAATTGAATCTATGAAAATTTGCAACTTGTGGCCATGAAATTTTATTTACATAATTAATTCAATGTATTCCCAATATGGCATCTATATTATACAATATTTGGAAATTTCATACAAATTTCAATCCCATTCTAGACCACTTTCCCACCTCCTTTATGGTAATAGGGGTTGCAAGCTTGCAAGTGTAAAATTGAGTTAGATGTTAATTATTATTCAAACAAACCAATGTGTATTATCCAATATTAGGGGAACAATCGTGAATTAAATATATGCCTTGGGAATATCAAATGCAATGCCAACTAACTAAAAAAGTGAATGTTCAAGGAAATTCATTTTTTGTTTACATTACAAGGTATTATCATAACACAAGATTCATGTTTCTTAACATGTTTATTTACACAAAATTTTAATTATGTTCAAATCTATAGCTCAATCTACTTCTTGAATTGATTCAAAACATAAACATAATTTTATATAAATATTGATATTTTCATTGAGTTGCAACTCAATGTAGGCAATTTGATTATTCCACAAAATGTTGAAAATTTAAAACAAATATTGTCACAACAATGACCTAGGAGATGTACTCTAAACCTAGTCTTCAAGCATGCAAATGGGTGTCACCTTTGATGCACACCCTTTGTATTTGAATGCTTGCCAAATAATTGATTCATAAATAGATTCATACACATAATGTTGATCACTAATTAAATGACAACAACATTCACACAAATGCATAGTGCAAAGTATTATGTGAAATGTATTAATATTTGACCAATTATAATTGCTGGTATATGGGGATTCATTATGAAACATGATCAAAATTAAATATTTATTAGTCTATTTCTAAGTCATGTTGCAAATACATGTAGTGAATTTTAATCCATAAGAATTACATACATGTAAGCCACAATATGGCATGCTACAAATGTTTAAAATTGATTACACCAATTGTTAATACACTTTTGGTAGTGTGACTATTCATGGGGCATGCACTCCCATAGAAGAGTCACACAATTAAAAGGTCTCAAGATCATATGACGCATGTTACATTGCATTCACAACACAATCTTATGAACAAAAAATGGCATAAAATCCCATTGAAATTTGCTATCAATAATTATCACTACAATAATTATGTTAACATCTAATGCCATTTGAAATTAGTAAAGATTAGGAACAAGTTGTGCTAAATGATTGAAATGATTGTTAAAAACTTCAAACTAAACTATAACCATTATTTTGACCTATAGGTTTTGGTTTGAATTGAAATTTTTTGAGTAATTGTTGTGTCACATAATTTCCATTTTGCAAATACTTCTTGTAATTGCAAAAGTACCAACTTGTTGATGTCCCAACAAAATTGGGTGATTGAAATCTATTAACCTCACTCAAAACACATGTTTTAATTTTTTTTTTTTTAAATTCAAAATGCATGTGTGGAATTTAATAGTCCTTTGCCAAAGCAAAGTTGTAGCTTATAAGAAACTAAAATAAGCCATGAAATATTGAATCAATTTTGATATGGTTTGCCCATTTTTCAAATGTGCCACAAAGAATGCACATTTTGAAAATCATTAATATTCAATATACAATTACACTTGAGGTATTGGGTCAATGCCTAACATGAGTAAAGACAAAGTTACAAAAAAAATTGATACCAATATGTCACATCAACAAACATTCATTTTTTATCCAATGGACTCCCAACCTATTCTTTAAGGACATATCTTGGAAGTAATTAAATATACGTCTTCATGGATGCATAAAAAAGGAAAATATTGGTGACTTGTTTACCCAATGACCTTGTTATACGTGGGTTGGTTGTTGAAGGCGGCATCTAACATAACATACAAATAAATCAAACCCATAACCACACAAATAAGATTCCCATGACTCTATCACTTGAATTATTTAGCTTTTAGTATCTAAAACCTGCAACAACAAATATAATGAAAATCAAACACCTAATTTGCTAGATCTAGATTGAATAGGTTTTTGTATGATATTTATGGCTATTGTGCATCCTTTCAAGGATTAAGTGCACTATTGTTGTAGTGGGCACCATATGGTTTTTTGACCCTCCTCAAAGCTTTTACCTTTCATCCTTACATCATTTTTGGTGACAAATTTATTTGTTGTGCCCTTTTATAATTTGTTTGGCCACATGCCCAAGCAATGTTTTATTAAAAAATTGTGATGATGTCACATTGGTGATCATTCACAAGGAGATTGAACCACATTTGCTTATAGACCAACTATGACAATTTAAATTTACTAAAATCCTTTTATGTTCTAGTTACTTGATTCAACAATGTGTGGAAACATGGTGAATTTTTTAATTAAAAAAAATAGGCGTTTTAAAACAAGGAATATCCCACATAATATATTTTGTTGATTTTTTTTTCCAAATGACAAAATTTCACCCCAAAACAAAATGTTTATGCTTAGCAGTGAATTAAACTCACAACTATTTTGAAGGTCACAATAAATTCTTGTCATTTTGGTTATTGGTTTGATGTAATATTGGGTGTATTAAAATCATTCAATAGAGATTAATTGGCATCCAAATCAAAAGTTGAGCATTTTACTAAAGCCCATTTGTACATAACCATTTATAAACCCATGTCATGGGTGTGAAATTAAACACACTTCTCACTTTTGATGACACAATTTTGATCTCATTTATAGTTTATAATTTTAAATTTCTTGAACTTTAAAATTAAATTCATTATTAAACTTTGCAAAACAAGCTAATGAAAATGTTTTGGTTTTGGCATTGCCAAGGATAATGTGTCATTCAAATATGGGTTTATGTGTAATCATGATGTGTTATCTAAAAAGACCACTCATCCCAAGTTTATGTTAGATCAAATTGTTTAACTATAATACCCATTTAAAGGTTTTGTGGTCTCCATCGAACTAGACCACTAAAAAAATTCATAGTGGCTACATGGAAATCATTAAATGTTGGACCATTTTATTTGACTTTTCAAAATCTATGTATTTTCTTCATATAGAGGGTGGGAAGTATGAAAAATTATTGGCATTTGTGCATGACAAACATTTTTGGACAATTAACATGTGTACCATTTATCAACCATGGGCCTTTCATCTATAGACTTTTCATTATAACCATTGCACATTGGCAAATCACTAGATATCCAACTCTAGTTAATCATCGTCAAGATCTTCATCAACATTGAAATGTTGGTATGAAATGGTGGTATGACATGTATTAGAGTAGAAGCATGTGTAATGAATTTGTAAAATCCTTTGTATAAACTGGGAATCATACCGATTATTTTGTAAACCTTATTGGTATAGGTTTATGGATATTTGATTAGGGGAAATCACGAGCTTGTTTGTGGATGAGAATCACAACTTGGTTTTGGGCGCCTCTATGCAAGGCATTACTGTGTTGGCCATACAAGATATTATTCTTGCTAATGACATGCCCCTTCCAAGTGGTTTGATTTCGTCTACAATTGAGCATGTCAATGTGCTTTTAATGCAAAGTAATGAACTTGGCAAATGCAAGCAAGCACACCAAGTACCTATTCATCACTCTTCAATGCATATTGTTAAGCAATTCGTTTAATGTAAGTGAGGTGTGTAAGTAACTTCTTAAATGGCGGATTGTTAGTAACAAAGAAAAAACTAATAAATGTTTACCATAAAATTGTGTCCAACGATATTGAAATGTGAATGTTGTTGAACAATTTAGTTTATAGTTTGGGATAGATCTTTGTATGATTAACCTTTTCAATATCACCATTGTTTGAAATATAATAATTCACAAATGTTTAATTAAAAAATATAATAATAATAATAATAATAACTAGCACTTGTACATGTGAACTTATAATTCCCTCTTCAATATTTCAAGCAAGTTATGTTATTTATATGTTCACAACAAACATATTCATCAATAGCATAGTAATTATATGTTGGAAATTGTAACAAATCTATTTTGCTTTGATGTGAATAATTTATAACCTCAAATTATAGGAATTCAACATACAATTGAAAAGAAAATGTGATGAGATGATGCATAAGCATCATATTATGGAGCAAGATTGGACTATTATCATGAAAAGGAAAAAAGAAATACATGAAAAGGTCAAAGGCGAAATTATTTCTAAACTTCAAATATTGGAACAACATGTACTAATGGGAGAAAACAACAAGGATACCATGATACAAGGCTTGTTGGATTCACACGAACTTGCTTTAAAGGACACAAATGACTCTTATGAAAAACAAGTATGGAAATAACATAATGTGTGTTAAGAAGAACCATTTTAAAGTATTCTTGTACATGTAGATCATTGGCATATATTGACAACAAGTATTGTTGTTCAAATGTGCATAAGCTTTTATAAGAATTGTCTAGCAATACATAGTGACAAAAAGTTTCCATATTGTGCAATATTCAATCATTTGGTTGAATTTGATTTAGAAATATTTGTTGTGATTTCTCATAATTTAAGTTGATTTGAAATGAATATGAAATAAGTAGGTGGGTAAATATATAGGTAGGTTGGGGGCCTAGGTAGGAGGGTAGGTAAGTTGGAGGCCTAGGTATGAGGGTGGGTAGCCTAGGTAGGTGGGTAAGTGAGAGGGTAGATAGCTTAAGTAGGCAAATATGTTGGTAAGTAGGTCAGGGGCTTGGATAGGAAGGTAGGTAACATAGGTAGGCAAGAGGTAGGTGGGCACATTAATTAAATGGGTACATAACCTAGGTAGGTCCCTAACCTTTGGTAAGTATAACTCTTTAAGTAGACAAAATGTGCATTTTACATAGGTGTAGTTCAAAATTTGATCCATGTTTTTGGAATTTGGGTCCCAATTTGTGGGACTTTTAAAAACACTTGCAAAGTGAGGTGAAATGCCCAAATGACGGTGCACAAGATTGGGTGTCACATTAAAGACATCTCTAATAAGCCTAAAATGTTAAGTTTTATTTTAATATCAAGTATAACCCCTTAGGTTTCACTACTTTCATCAACCATTTAATTGTTGGAACTCTCACACATAAAGGTACGCCCCTGTGGGTAACATTTAACACAATCTAGTAATCAATCAATTACAAAGTGGTAGAGGTCTTAGTTACAAAGTTAATTGCTTGATGTTTGAATTATTTCAAAATCTTATTGACATATGTAATTGCACCATCCACATGGATGTAGTTGATTCAACAAACAGAACAATCACATGAAACACGATTACAAGGACAAAAAGAAATAGATGAAATAGAAACATTGATGAATGAAAGGCAACAAGCATATATACAAAAATTGGAAAAAATACAAGCACAACTAGACTCCACAATTGCACAAGCTGACATGAAAGTCTACCATATGGAACAAGTTTGCAACATAGAAGTAATGAAGTGTAAGGTTGTTTTCTATCATTTAGTTGCAACTAGTTTATTGAATATCACATGGCAGATCTATTCAAGATGTAGATTGTAAATGTTTCCAAGGTATTCAAATTTATAATCTATTGTTAAACATACATTTCTAATATTTCCTTCCTTGTATGGTGACACAACAGCAAAGTTTGGATGTTGAATTAGTGGTTAATGATGAAGAATTGGAACACGCTTTTGGACACTTACATGATGAACTTGCAATTGAACAAAAACAAGTCGAATGGGCTTATGGGAAAATTTCATATGAAAAAAATCTCTACACAAACTATCTATCCCATCTTAACGAATTATCTAGAAATGACATATACTTTGATAACAATTTGCAAATATTGTTACAGGTCAAAATTTTACTGAAATGATATATTTACATTTTCACAATAAAGTAATGCAAAGTTGAATTCAAAGGTTAATCATGTGAACTTTTGGAAATATTTTTTCTAAACTTTGGAAACACCAACATGAAAAAAATGTAGTGATTATAAAACCTAAAAATGCAGGATAATTTTGAGTTGAAAACTTTTGTGGTCGAGGTGGATATTGATCGAATGCAAACCAAACAAACATTAATGGAGATAGATGAGAGGAGTGAAACTTTGTTGCAACACAACAAGGATCAAGAGACAATGCACATGATAGGTGACTTCAAAATTGAGCAGGTTTTTGTCATTTTACATAACTACATATAATATAATCATTTAAGAGCACATTATGAAATAATAATATCAAAATATTTGAAGATTCATTCATCATTTTTCAAAATAATTGAATCGTAAATCTAGGTCATATGTTAAATGCTAAATTTTATAATATAAGTTGGCATTTGAATCAAATTTGTAACTCTTCTTATATTTAGATCCAATGTCAAAAGGATTTCATGAAAAATTTGTAGTAAAAAAATAAATTATATATATATAAGAGAATACATTGTTGAACATTTTAGCTTGTCAGAAATCAACATATTACATGTTAGAACAAATGTTTTTATGTTTATAAAAACCTTGTAGTGCTTTAAAACATGGAACTTTTGTGAATTTGTTAAAGCTACATACATTAAACATGTTTTAAAACCAAACAACTTATAATGAATTGTTCTAATACTTCATTCACATTTTAATTGATATGACATCAAATTACTACATGTTATTGACATTATTGTTTACCTCAGTTGTTAAAAACAAGGGATCCATTAGAGATGGAGTTCCATGAGTTACTTAACCAAATTCATGAACTTGAAAATCAACAGGTATACATAGCTATTCAAATATATACAAAAATATCATCTTTGTTAACACATTTTCACATTGCTTAATGTTTACACATTTATAAATGTTCTGAACTAATATTATGCTTAACACATAAATGCATTATAGAGAGTGATAATTGTGTGGGTTAAACATGAGTATGTTACATATCCAAAGGCTTATTTGAATTTTCAACATTTTGTTGCTATTATGTTGATACATGTAATTGGTCCATTTCATTACCTTTTGTTTTTTCCAAAAAACATTTTCACAATAATTGAAATCTTGGGAATGTATTGTTTCATCCATAGATTCAAATGATACTATTTATTGTGTAAGCTTATTCCCACCTTTTTTTTTTTACAATTTGAATATTAATGAATTGTATGCACATAACATGTGTTCACATCTTTAAATGTTTTTTTTTTTTTGCATGTATCCTCTTTAATCAAATCATTCAATCACAACATTTGCTTTTAATTATGTCAATATCAATCAAATTTGAATCTACTAATTGAGTATTTACTTTCCATTGATATCATATATGCTTTGTAGAA
>Ga0209208_10002879_pt1 | contig 24716 bp, 23 predicted proteins | sample S1TSphfallax_3_FD_187694 | JGI IMG/M metagenome (GOLD analysis project Ga0209208, IMG submission 187694) | Host-associated microbial communities from peat moss isolated from Minnesota, USA - S1T2_Fd - Sphagnum fallax MG (SPAdes) (version 2) | ecosystem: Host-associated > Plants > Peat moss >...
ATTATTATAGTAGGCAAAGTAGTATAACTTAAACTAAGTCCCACTTCACACTAGAAGTCAGGGCCAATTGTTATAAACCCAACCAAATCCAGCATTCCTATTGGTGCAAAAGTTGAAAATCAGCCTCCTCAAGGGGCTTTTTTTACACTAGGAGTCAAGGCTGAAAATAGATTTATTTATTTTTTTTCAATCTGCCCCCAAGTACCTATTAATAAATGCTGAACTTTATGGCCTTTGTATTGGCCCCAAGGCTAGCAAAAAAACAAGTACCTATTTTATATTATTATGAATTTCTTCAAAATTTCATTATTTATGCCATATATATATATTTATTTATACAACTTATTAAATTATTTCTTCAAAATTTCACTAAAAATAATGCACATAAGTTGTAGTTAAAAATTTATTATTACACTTACAAAAACCAACTCTCTAAAATAACCCTCTCAAACTAAGTTACTAATAAGTTACTAAACCTGCGCTTCTCTCCCAGCCCCCATTTCTCCTTGCACAAAAGAACACGTGTGGGGAGAGAGAGAGAGAGAGAGAGAGAGAGCGAGAGAGAGAGAGAGAGGAGCTCGAGATCGTCGTCGTTTATCGATTCGTTTTCTCCACATCGAGTCTCAGGAGTAGTAGTAGAAGCAGCAGCTGTTGTTAGTATTTTTTTCAAGAGCGGGGGAGTGGAGATTAGAGAGATTTTGATGTCGGAGAGAAAGAGGATTAAAAGGCTAAAAGAAGTTATTTAGAGTATCAGCCAGGCTTTTGGTGCATGGAAGGAGAAGAAGAAGACAGGAGCAGCATCAGCAGGATGAGGAGGAAGAGGTAGTAGGAGATGAGGAGATTATGAAGCCTGTGGCGATCAAGAGTAGTAGTGCAGCAAGTAATGGAGATCTGAACTGCGGTGTCGTCTCCGTAAGTTGTAAGTTGAGGAGTGATGAAGAGAAGCGTGCTGCAGAGTTCGTTGTCAGAGATGATGAGCATGGCCAAGAAAGGACGAAGACGGAGTACAACAACACTCTCGTGTTCAAAGAGCGTCAGTTTTTTTCGAGAAAACAAGAAGAAGAAGAAGAAGAAGCAGCAGCAGCAGCAGGTGGGAATATTGCGACAGGCGATCAACACAGAGGGAAGAATTCAAGAGAGTCTGGGATCGCAATTGCTAGTGACAGAGACAGTGGTCAGCAGCAGCACAGTAACGTAAGCAGAGCTAGTGATGGAAGCGATTCCAATGAAAGCTCCTGTAGTAGCCTCGGATATGGCGGGAGCAAACCTCACAAAGCAAACGATAAAAGGTGTGTGTAATTTCTTTGCGAAAACACACACTCATTATGACCGTCTGTCTTCTGCATTGATACATACACTTTCATGCGCCGTGGAATGCAGATTTCCTCCCCCCTTACTTCTACTGATTCATCTCATATATGGTCTTGAATTCCTTTCTTGAGAACAGGAATGGTCAATATACGTTAGTGGATGTCTCCAAGAGCTGAAGAAGGCTCAGCATCATCCACCTCCTAGAATCTCCGCAAGCTAACAAGTCTTGCTGTACTGCTATGCTCTGAATTGACAAGAGCAGAAGAAGTTGTTCAGATTGTAGCTCTGCACTACTCTCTTGGTTCAGCATTCTTTGTATGAAGATGTTCTGTGGAATCTGACATTGACTGCACAAATGGAGCATCTTGCAAATGGAGCTGCCCCCGAGTTAGAGATATGCTAGTCCATCGTGCAATTCTTAAGTGATTATACCCCTCCACGAGTGGAATTGAAGATGCACTTAGTAAGGGTTGTCAGGATCTATCACAACTGTTTTCATGTGCAATGAATGCCCTTCCATGTACACTTCATGTCTTTAGAAGGTTGAAAGAGGTCTTCATCTGCATTACTTAGGATTACTTCCTTGCTCGCTGTTACTTCTCCCGCTTTCTTGGGATCCTTGGATGACCATCCCTAAGTGCAATGACTGATGCTTTATTGGGTGATGATACAAAGTGAAGGTGGGAAGGGATACAAGCGATCCGAGTGAGGGACGGATCACTGGGATTGTCACACTTCAAGCTTTTGAAGAGACTTGGCTGTGGCGATATTGGCAGTGTGTATCTTGCTGAGCTTCGAGGTAGCCATAGCCATTTTGCAATGAAGGTGAGATCTCTCTCCCCTCCTCCCCAAATCTCCATTGGAGTGTAGCTCCCTTCTTCACCATGGATGCTAATTGATTTCTAGGGTTTCTTCCAAGTTTCTGGGTGTGGAGAGTTCCAAAGCCACCTTCCAATATATATATACATTCACAAGGCATGTCATCATTGCAGGTTATGGACAAAGGCTCACTTGCTAGCCGCAAGAAGCTTCTCCGAGCACAAACAGAGAGAGAGATTCTGCAGTCTCTCGACCATCCATTCCTTCCAACACTCTACACTCATTTTGAAAGTGATAAGTTCTTGTGTCTGGTCATGGAATTCTGCTCAGGTGGTGACCTCCACACACTAAGGCAGCGGCAGCCTGGGAAGCATTTCTCTGAGCAGGCAGCAAGGTAATTTTTCAAATTTATGATTCATGTTGTCTTGTTGCAAAACTTTGTGGTCACTTTTGGGACTTGAGGTGGGATATCTCCAGATTAACAATATAACCACAAATTCTTGTCCTTTCTATCTTGCAGGTTCTATGCAGCTGAGATTCTTCTTGCCCTTGAATACCTACATATGATGGGTGTGGTTTATCGGGATCTAAAGCCGGAGAATGTGCTGGTTCGGGAGGATGGCCACATCATGCTCTCAGACTTTGATCTCTCATTAAAGTGTGTGGTGAGCCCAACACTAGTGAATGCATCTACAGGAGATTCACAGGATGGTGGGCGCAGGGGGGGTATTCCAGTGTACTGCATACAGCCAGTGGCTTGTGCTGACCCATCATGTGTCAGTGGCATCCAAGTGAGTGGTTCTCTTTCCTTGCTTTCTGCTGCAAGCGTCAGGTCTTTGAAGTCTTCAGATCAGGCCTTTGGGTTTCCATTGACTTGTTGGCTGAGTTAGAAAGCAGGTCACACATTTCCAATGTTTGAATATGTTTTCTAGGTTCAAGTACTGTGCTCTTACTAGGTGTCAAATGGTCATAGTGATGGCTATGTCCTGTCATACTATTTTGCATAGGGTTACTTATTTTACAGTGATCCTTTGAGCTCAACAGCTGTTCTATTTTCACTGATTGGCTCTTAGGGGAAGTTCAGTGCTGTTGGTTCCAGAGTTATGTGCATAATTCAGCATCTATACTAAAATGTCTCTACCTTTACTTTCATGCACTGCAGGTACCAGTTCCATCCTGTGTAGATCCTGTAGAAGCACTGTCCTGTGTTACACCATCATGTTTTGTGACCAAATCCTCACTCCCCAGTCTTATACCAAGTTTTGTGAGGAAGAAGAAAGATGGGAAGAATGCTAAGGCAGGGACAGGGAAGGCAAAAAGCACAAAGCCCAAATTTGAAATGGGTTATCCAGTATGCATTCCACCCATGTTTCCATGCCTTTGGATCTTTGTCTTGTTTCCCCAACAGTCTTGATATCATTTGCTGAACAACAAATGACATGGCAAGCTGGGGTTTTTTTGTTATTATTCCTGCTTGCAGCTGTGTAATTCTTTCTAATCTTCCCAGAAAAAAATGGTGCAGATAACTCCCCTCCCAGAGCTCATTGCAGAACCAACAGGTGCCCGCTCCATGTCCTTTGTGGGTACCCATGAATATCTGGCACCTGAAATCATAAAAGGTGGGTACACTTGCATCACAATCTGCAGCTGCAGTTTTTCTGTATTGTGTGAGACATGATGAAACTACTGATTTTGCATCTAGACCCACCCTACAAAAGAAGTTTTTTCCTCTCTTCTAGTTTGGAACAATATTCATGTTGGGCATACATACTCACAGCTTGCAAATGTTGGAATTATTTTCAAGTGGATGCCTTTTTGTTAGCTTCTGAACTGGCACATATGGAAACAGGTGATGGTCATGGCAGTGCTGTTGATTGGTGGACATTTGGAATATTCTTGTATGAATTGTTATTTGGCAAGACGCCTTTCAGGGGCCCTGGCAATCGAGCCACTTTATTCAATGTGGTGGGGCAGCCACTCAAGTTTCCAGAGTCTGCAACTGGACAAGTTAGCTTTGCTGCCCGGGACCTCATCAGAGGACTTCTAGTAAAGGAGCCAATGCACCGCTTAGCATCCAAGAGAGGGGCAGCTGAGATCAAAGCCCATCCTTTCTTTGAAGGTACTGTTCTTCAAAAACTTGATCTTCTGTTTCAGAAGCACAGAGTTTTACCTTTGTGTTACCCTTGAAATGGAGAAACATTTGAAGGGTCCTGCCGTCTGCTACATATGCCCAGTTAACTCTACTTTCTCCACTTGTGTTCAAAACCTATCTTTCTTTTTTGTGCCTTGCAGGTGTAAACTGGGCTCTAATTCGGTGTACATCTCCACCAGAAATACCTCGACCATTTGAACTTGGAATTCCAATGAGCAATCCAAGTGCAGCTGAGGAGGCCACAGCAAGCAACGGAGCCAACGTGACAACCAGCCAAGACACCCTAAGCTCCTCAAGCAGCACACTGTCATCATCAGAGCACAAGCTAATAACAACTAGTGAGAGCTATAAGGCAGGCGAAAAGGGTAGTAGCAATAGGGCTGCAAAACAGTCCTCTCACTCCTCAGGAGGTTCGTATTTGGACTTTGACTTCTTTTGAGCTATTGACGATAGGGTGAATCCAATTTTGCCTGCGTTCGACCTGTGGTCTTTATGTCATCTGTTTGGTGCATTCCATAATTATGTACCACAATTATAAGTCCATAATTACCTACCTGTAGCAAGCACATGGTCTTCTATGTCACAGCCATTACAATCCAGATCTCTATTGCCTCTATGTTGCACTCATTGTAATCTCAGTTCTGCCAGGGTATATTGTATCACATGTTTTGGACTAACCAACCATATATCAATGGGAACTTTTTGTTTTAGATGAGAAGTCATTTGAAAGAAATTAAAAGGGCACAGCTTGACTGCATTACCTGTAATTGAAACAAAAGGTAGAGACGTGTATGCTTGTGTCTGCTTATATTTTTGTTAATGTTATTTCCAATACAGATAGACAAATCCTTTTGAAATCAAAACTCTTTTATCATGGAATTCAACCTGTTATTAACATAAGATTATTTGAAAGTTGTGTGAGCCGGGTGAGATCTATGTGGGAATGCTGGAGTTGGAAAGCTCTGTGTAGGATCCCTTAACATATAATCTGTCTCATTTGATTAGAATTGAGTTGAAAGCAGGTGAATCCAAAAATAACTATTGAAAGTTTAATAGAACGAACCTTGATGATGGTCACCCTATTGAAAGTTTAATAGAATGGACCTTGATGATGGTCGTCCTATTCAAAGTTTAATAGAACGAACCTTGATGATGGTCGCCCTGTTCAAGGTAAGTGAAAAACCAAATCTGACACTGAAGTCGACAAAATGTAAATTGAAATAGAAAGGGAATTTGAACTATTCAGAGACATATTCTAATCACTATAATGGTTTTATGGAAAATGAAATGGAATTTTAATTTATAAATGTTGACCACAAAGGAGCTGAATTTTCATGTATTTTTGTAAATTAAAAAAAAAATTGTGGTCGTTTTAGAAGATGAATTCTAATGAATTTTTAAAACCATTTTTGTCACATGCAACCAGAACGAACATTTAATTTTCAGGATTTCTTAAAACCTACTTTTCTGCAGCTGGTGTGTTCAAAAGTTGATACCTGCCCAACACCGGTATTCACCAGGAAAGATGACATCGCCTGCTATTGTAAAAAGCATAACAATCTGACTCAATTCAAAAGCGACAGTTTTGAGCTTCATGAAAAGAAGCAAATTAACAAACCCCCCAAAAAAAAGGGTTATACAAGGGTACTTTTTATGAGGAGCCCCAAACTCCTCGCACTGATCCCATCTTTGAATTTGCTCCTGAACTAAGCTCCCACAAAATGCGGGCAAATATATCTGACATTCGCTGATCTGTTACAGCGAGCTCTGCAAACATGCTCTCGTAGGATGACATTAAGACTCTGTTCTGAGGCTCTGATGCCAGACTTTCCAATGTTAGTGCCGCCTTACGACATACCTCCTGCACTGCATGTGGTGTTTGTACCACCCTCAACAGCCTTCCTATGGCCCTGCAAATCATAGCAACCAGAGGAGCAAAACCACCAGACAACATGAAGATGCCAGACCATATCAGTGAGGAGTTGCCTCAATAAGCCACTGACTTCATCAGCTCCTAACGGTGGGTGTAGATTTGTATTAACATAATTCATCACAAACTCTGGTTAAACCATCTACACAAAAGTCCTAGAATCACTAACATAAATCTATGCAGTCAGTCGGTAATCAACTTGAAGCACTTACCAGCGTTCACTAGCCAGTGAAAGCCGACAGTCTGTATTGATCTCTGCAAAATTGTATAAAGCTGCTACTGCAGCAGCCTGTGCATCTGCAGTAGGCATGCCTAACAGCTCCACCAACCGCCTGTAGATCTGTTGAACACATTATGCATCAAGATGACAAATTATTGCCTTCAATTCGTCAACATTCCAATCCATAACCATCACTCTAGTTCATGCAAGGGGCACACACTACAAGAGGGAGATTCCAGACTTGCAGTTTGTATTTGATTCAAAATGTGGCTCTGCCAGAGTACTACTCTTCTGTACCATTCAACCAATTGCTCCTGTTGAGACGGGAAGCTGTCGAGTGTCTCAGATGCAGGGCTTTGAACCCGCACATAGAAATTCCAGATGTTTCCAGATAACAGTCCTAAAGTATTTTCAGCTAAACACTCCAAGAAAAGGGAAAGTGCATTGGCAACATTGTACTTACATGTGGAGATAGACAAGGATTGAAACTCACCCATGAGACAATTTGGAAGAGTGAGGAGAAAGGCGAGACAAAACTCACCTGTGGAGCATGTGGCAAAAGAAATGGCTCATTGTCTGGATTCACCACTAGACGTCCTAGCAGTTCGGCTGCTGAACAGTGCCACACCCGAACAGGTGACTCTAGCATGGTCATAAATGCTTGCACTGCTCTCTTCTCACTGCACCCAAGCAATCACTCTCTCCATTAGGCTTACAACAACAGTTGTTTCTGGCAAGGAGAAAACATTTCCTTGAAAAGAAGGCTTTTCAAATTTGATTGACTGCAATAGCTGATGTTTATTTTCATCCTTGCAAAAGCTAAGGGAAGGTTACCGCATACTCAGACTATTGTCCTCAGAACACAAGTGATTTCTAGCTTACAATTGCAACTGCCATTTCATTTTACAGCAAGCATCAACACATTTATGAGTGATCTTGGTCTCTTATCCTTTAGGCTATCATCCCATTCACATTCTAGCCTGCACAAGGTACACATGTCAGTTACCTACGTGATGGATCGCTGTGCATTTCCATTTGCAGTTGGTCGATCAGCAAAAATTTTAAGGCACAGATATGGGGACAAGTTCAAGACTGTCTCCACTGCATTTGTTACCAATTCTTCATCCTCTGCAGCAAAATGGGAGCCACCAGCCCACATCGTCCAGTTGTTGTTAGCATTTTTCATTTTGTTGTTATGAGCATTGAAGCAATAGACCAATGAAAAATGTTACAGGAACAAAAAGAGACACTCCCAACATATCTCCAAAATTTTTTGAAAAAAAGGATTACCAGTCTCATGATCTTCCATGCATTGCACCAGTGTTTCCAGACAGCGCCGGTGTTGGGCTACAGTAACCTCATTCTCGGGCATGAAGGAAAGATTGCGCAGCACATTTGACACAGCCACTGCACACTGTTGCCTTTCATGGCGTCCAATTTCATCAAGATTAAAAAGCCCTTCTTCATCCCAACACCATTTCTGCTGTTGTTGCTTATCAGTCTGGATACTCCCCACATCTGTGTGCATGTCATCACCTGTCGCCCTGCCAGAGAGCATATGTTACCTCTGCTTTAAATCCTTTGCAATTTTGTGTGTCATTTCACATTTCTCCACATGAATCTTTTGTACTTGCTTTGACTATGATTAAGTCTTTGTAGAGTACATCACCGGCACTGCAAAAAAGAGAGGTGTATCCTCCCCCTTTCTGTTCACAACAAATAAATTACACACACAAACAAACACCCCAAAAAACCCAATACTGACTGACCTCAAGCGCCAAAGTGGATCATCAGGCGATGTGATCTCATACTCAAATCCAAATCCAGAGAATGGCTGATCTGTACCAAGGACCCGCGGTCTTGACAGATGTGCAAATACCCTTTCATGAGCTATATCACGCCACTCATGAATCTTTGCTTCACAAAATACAACAACCGCACAAATCACCCATCACCTGCGTTGTCAGCATTATGGAACCACCTACAATGAAATCCAAAGCCCTGTGACATTACCCAAAAAAAAAAGGGAAAAACACCACCACCAATATCACCACCAATAAGGAAAGTTTAGCAAGAAGGTTTACCACATGCAGAAGGGCATCCAGCAAGCCTGGCACTTTGGCCAATGGTGGAGCATCCTTGCGAGCATCATCCTTTTCCTTGAATGACAAAACTGTCAAGGCATTGATAGCCCAAGAGAGCTCTCCTTTAAGACCACTTTGCAGAGCCATCACAATTCTCTTGTTGTGTTGTTCTGCACTCAAGGCAACAAAAGGTTCCCCCTCACCCCATCCTCAGCTTTACCAAATGCGATGACAGACAAGAAAACCCTAAAGGAGCTGCTGCTGCTGCACTGAGAGGCAAGAGAACTTGATAACCCCAAAAAGAAAACCAAAACGATGCAATACCCCACCCTCTTCTCAAACAACACTGGAAGATCCTTTGTTTGGTACCTGCAAAATTGCTATGCACTTGAAGGGTAGGACCCAGGCTAGGTACAACAGATGCCTGTGCCACGCCTCCCACGGCCATGGCCTCCCCCGCCGCAGATGCTCCTGCTGCTGCTGCTGCTCCTCCTCCTCCTCCACCTCCTCCTCCTCCACTATTAGGGTTATTTGGTGGCCTCCCCCTCTTCTGTGCACTCCCTCCACCTGCTCCCGCAGGCCCTGCCATCTCTTTCCTCCCTTCTTGCACCTCCTCCTACTTCCTCCTCTTAGAAATTCACGTATTTGCTGAATTGGGCAAGTGTGTATTTTTTTCCTCGAGTTATTTGCCGTAATGTACTCAATGTTGCAACAAAAGGTCTCCAATCTCTCCTCTCGCCTTCCTGCGATTGCTGTGCGATTGAGCGCGCGCTCGCTCGCTCGCTCGAGAGAACGCAAGAGGAGGAGGAGACGTAGAGAGAGAGAGAGCGCGGGAGAAAGCGGAAGAAGGAGAAGAACCATCCATGGGCTTCTTCTGGTAGATGAAAATTACAGAAATTCATCCATTCATCCGCTTCATTCCATTCTTAATGCTCCAAAAGCTCCGCGTCTGTTACCACGGTTTCGTCCTCATCCACCCACCCCGTGGAACGCAGCACACAAGATACACGAAGAAGAAGAGGCAAACAGCGCATTGCAATGCACTTGTGTTGCATTGCGCTTTCCATTTGGAGCTTTTGTTTGCTGAGCAGCGTTGGAGATCGTTTTATCGCTTCCAGATTCTTTCTGACTTTCGTCTGAATTCCTGTTGTTTTCCCGCACAAATTCACGTCCGGAAGAAAATAGCTAATCTAATCCCCACTTCTCCATCAAGAAGAAGACGAAGAAGAAGAAGACGATGCATTGAAGAAGAAGAAGAAACAGAAGAAGCAAGCAAAGCAAAAGCAAAAGCAACAAAGCACTATGCATCAGCATCTTAAAGCTGGGAACAAACTTGAGACCGCACAAGAAGAAGATTTCTTGGCCTTCTCCATGCAAGAAGAAGAGGGATTGTGCAAGAGTTGTTGGGAAGAATTATTGGAGACTGAAGATCCACAGAAGAAGAAGAAGAATAAGAATAAGAAGATTTGCACAAAAACAGTGGCGGCGGCGGCGGCGGCTGCTGCAAAGGAAGAAGAAGAAGAAGAAGCCGCAACAGATTGTTGCAGATCCTTGTTTGCTATGATCACAATCTGAGTGAGGAGTTCTCCTCGTCTTCTTGTTCTTGTTCTTCTGGGGGTTGTCTCTCTCTGTTTTTTCCTTTTTTGTTTCGGGTCTGGGTTTCCTTCTCTGGAGCGTTGAAGAAGAACAGGCTTGCTTTGCTTCCTCATCATGTTTTGGAAGGAGCTCTGAGGCTTTGCAAGGATTGGGAATTGCAAAGAGAATTTTTTAAAGGATTGGAAGAAGAAGACGAAAACAAACAATGATGTTGATGACTGTGTCAGATGCGGATATCGTGAGACGTTTGACCTCAGTGTTGAAGACAGCGGACCTTGCCACAACCACCACTACAGCTATTCGACAGCATCTAGAGCATGAGCTGGGTGTAGATTTGTCAGACAAGAAGGCATTCATCCGACAACAAGTTGATCTTTATTTGCAGCAACAGGAGCAAGAAGACAAAGAGAAGGAAGAAGAAGAAGAAGCCCAAGGGGAGGAGGAAGAAGAGGAACAACAAGAAGAGCAAGAGCAGCAGCAGCAGGATGAGGTTGATGATTATGGGAAGCAAACAGCCACAACACGTTCGGATTCAAAACAACGCCTGCTAGCAAAGATTGGACATAGTGCAAGCAAAGAAAGGTACCACAATCTTTAAACCCTAATTTCTTCCCATTCCACATTGAAGAACTTGTGCTGGAGCTCCTCTTGGAAGTTTGTTTGCTATCTGTAATGCTGCCACAATTATATCTGAAAAACAGACAGATTCATCATTCAATGGAATTCTCTTTTGTCTCTTTTTCAATTTTGTTTGTGGAAATCCACTAGCAATAATCACCTTTTTCAATTTTGGTCATTCCTTTTGGCAGTTCACCAAAGGAGAAGAAAAAGAGGACTGGTGGCAGCGGTGGTGCTGGAGGTTTGAATAAACTTTGCAGTCTTTCACCTGAACTCCAAGCAGTTGTTGGAGAGACAGAGTTACCGAGAACACAGGTATCACATTGTTCTTGCATATTGCATGATGATGATTGTCTTTCGCATTCTCTCACATATTGCATTGCATGATGATGATGATGGTTTTGTCTTTGTGCATTCTTGTTGTGCTTTAATCAAATTCACAACTCTCATGCTCTCTTCTTGTGCTTCTTTTTCGACCTGGTTTCTCTCTGGCAATCTCAGTAGTCTATCTATCTGTAGCCAAAGATGCTCATGCACCCATCGATTTTCAGAGTTTTTCAAACTGTGAATGCAATATTGTTGTTGTGTCCGCATAGCTTAGTTTTTACCCTGTGTCATGGATTACACTTAGTTCTGATAGTTGTGTGCACTTGAACGTGATCAATTGCACTCCTTGAGGCTGTGTCTTTTTTGTATGTTTTTTTTTGGTCTATAATTTATATGCACAAATCTCTTCCTCCACATCACATATAAACCATGTGTGCAAAAGAGGAAAAGTTCAAGTACACATTTCTCGTTGTCTGTGGCTGAATGTTAGAGGGATTCAGAAACAATACTTTTTTTCTGAGTCATGAGCTGCTGGATCAGATATATACAACACCACCAAATCCTTGACCCATTGGTGGCAATCTGCAGGTAGTGAAGCTGCTTTGGGCATACATCCGGGAGAATGGGTTGCAAGATCCAGAGAACAGGCGCAAAATTATTTGCAATGATGTACTGCGCATTCTTTTCAACACTGACTCCACAGACATGTTCAAAATGAATAAGCTTTTGTCCAAGCACATCTGGCCCCTCGAAAATGGGAGCACTGTGGGTGAGTAGTCTGCATTTGATCCCTTCTTTTATTCCTCCTGTTTTTTCATAGGTTTTTTCCTAATCTTATGCATACTTAAGGTGGAGGAGGAGATGAGAAGCACCACTAGCAACAAAGTTCCCACATATCTGCAATACGGTCTTTGCAGTAAGTGAATTTCTGTTATGCCATTGACTGTTGGGCCAAGTTCCAAATGCAGCTCTACATTCTCTGGTCATCCACTCATCATTCGGAAATTTTTCTGTATTTTGCCAGTGACATGTCCAGACAATGCAGAGCCAAGGCCCAAAAAGCCTAAAATTGAGAAGTCAGAAGCTGGCGAGGGTGGCAGGGGGCGGAGTTCAGGATTTTTGGCTCCAATTCCCATCTCAGAGGGGCTCGCAAAGTTTCTAGGAGCAGAAGATGGAAAGGTTTCACGTGCTAATGCTGTCAAGCGTATATGGGACTACATCAAAGAGAACAACCTACAAGTATGTCTAACTATCCCACACCTACTATGTCCTATCTGAGCCGCTTGCAGAATCCCGTTTTTATCTGTGCTGATATTGAATACATGATCTCAGAATTTCAAAGTGGATCCAGTAGGACCCACTTCCCATTCACTGATGATGATCAAGCATCAGTGGAGTGTCCAGATCTGAATTCTATATCTTTGCCTTTAGGGCTGTTGAGAGGTCTGTCCTGAGGAATTCACAAACAAGTAATTGCCTGCTGCTGTGACTATATAGAATGGCAGGGCCATGGGTTTGAGAACAACTTGGCAGTCTCTCTGACTATTACTGTTAGTAAATTGGATTTTGCTGTTGAGGAGCTGATCTGCTGTTTCTTAGTATCTCACCATCACCAGTAGAAGCAAAGCTCATCTGATTGGGAAGGTTGTTTGGAATGAACACCAATTTCTGGCTTGTGGACTTGACTGCGATGTTTCAAATCTTTTGCAGGACCCCACAAACAAGAAGATGATAGTGTGTGACAGTAAACTTCAAGAACTGTTTGAGTGTGATACCTTTGTTGGGTTTGGCCTCACCAAGCTTTTGTCACCACATTTTCTCAAGGCATAAAAGTAACTTAAAGAGGAGTAGCTCAGGATGGGACCCAAACCAAAAAAAAGGCGAATATACATGCGAGTAGAGTGTAGAAATAGAAACCCATTTGTCTAGTCTTCATCCAGCTCAGTCTTTCTAGAATATTTTTTTTTGGTGGATTATGCTGTTTGTTCAGGACCCTTGGAAAGTGGCACCTGTGTGATGAATCCCCAAACTCGTCAATTTTTTGTAGATGAATTTTTTTCCCCTCCTTCACTCCTTTAAAAAGTTTTGCATACATTTTTTTCTCTTTGTGCTGATTCTATTATTACTCTAGTTTTGCCACTCACATTGTCTTCACATTTTCCCCCATCAAACTTTTTGTTTTGAATCACCTTATGTTGGATTTGTTTCAATCTGCAGTTTGTAAACAATAAGAGCTTTTTCAATGCTGCATAATGTTTTCACATCAAGCTTCTGCCTCAATGCCATCTGCAACTGTTCTTGACATGCTTACTTTTGTCTTTGAAATACAGAACTAGCCTGAAGATTTGGGTTTTTTTTTCCTCATATCGAATTGCAGTAATAATGTGAGGGAAAAAAAAACCCTGAAAGCGTGGACAGAAAGTCTCAATAGCCACACCACCATGTTATACCAGAACAACCTTCCTTACAGTAGGACTCTAGTCTACACACCACAGCCTTGGCAATTTCCTTGAGTACCCAATGCATATGCCATTATACAAAAATCTCCGAGTAACCCATGTAAGCCAAGGGGCCAATCTCAGCCTTAGTACAAAGCCATCACAGACCAGCAGTAAAGAATACCAAGTGCTCAGGGGAAGAAAAAACAATCCTGAAAAGAGAATAATTGGAAAGCACTTGAAAAGCAAACAAATTGCTACAAGCTTTTTCTACGTGCAATGCTGTGCAGGGCAAGGAACTTGCAAGAAGTCTCATCACAATTTGTGAGCAATTTTGAAAATGGTCCCAGGAGCATTGGAACTCTCTCTCCTACATATTTTAGGTGTTCAGTAGCTCAATAAGAACACCAGTCTTTTTTCCAACTTAGAAATCAATCAGCAATCAGCTTTGAGCAAGAAGCATAAGTGATGCATGATTCTATCAAGACACCATTGAACCTGACATCATCACAAGAATTTCTTTTGAATAATAAGAGATCCTAATCAATTGCACTAATTGTGTTTTATCCTCTCTGATTATACAAAAACCCAAATCAACCCCCAAGTGAAGAAGAAGAAGGCATCAGTCAAGACTGCCATCTGTCCACTGGCACTGTGCCGCCACTTACATAACAGTTTTGTCTCTCTTTTCCTCTTCCACAGAACATTACTACCTCTTAGATGGCTGCATCACAGCAAGTAGCAGAGCAGAGAGGTGGAAGCTAACATTTCTATATAGCATTGACAATCACCTAATGCCTGGAAGAAGAAGAACTGAACTTACAAGACTTTGCATTTTCCTTGAATCATGACTTGCTGCCAGAACAAATTATTCTCCTATTTGCTTCCAGGCTTTTTCTTTTCCCTGTCACCGGTTGTCTGGATCCAAATATTCAAGCACAAAACATGGATCAGGTAAACTCTCCCCCTCTTGATCCTTATGGACAGGGGACCTCCCATGAATATCAAATCAAAGGAACTCACTCACTTCACATCTCCATCTGAGAGTTTTTGACACATGCTATCAAGAGTCACCATCTACTCAAAATGACAAACTGTTTCTTATTAGCATGTCATCTTTATCACTGTCTACATTCAACCTCCTGCACTTACAGGTCCTATGGGAGGAGGGTTACGTGAAACTGACCCTGTGCCTTGGGATGGGTTGCTGCCGTCATAGCTCGCAAATTGCTTGCAATGTCAGTAAAGCCAGGTCTGTCTACTGGCTCTGATGCCCAGCATCTTTCCATCAATAATTTCCAACTTGGATCGCACCAGGTTGGTACTTTTGGGCGAAGAGTGTTATTGACAATGCCTCCTGCAAAGATACCACGCCAATCATTTCAGTTTCCTATGCAAAGATCAAATCTTTTTCCATCAATGCGTCAAGGTTCTGCTGAGCAAACAAACTCATCAGATCATTCACATCATCAGCACATGCCCAGCCTGTGTTTGATGTCCACAAAGGTTACTGCAAATCAGTTTAATTTCACAACTAACCTATGATTGCTCCATAGTGTAAATTTGCATAAGGCTCCTCTCCTGTCAGAAGCTCCCACATTACAATTCCGAAGGAGAAGACATCAACCTGTGCATTGACACAAACAGAAAAGATGATGAAAGAGCAAAAACCTGAACTCAATTCTGAAACATCCCAATGAGTGACCATCAAGTCAGGTTTTAAGCAGGTTTTACTCATTTCCGAAATCTTTATCTGATAGAGATCTATCTGCTAAATCTCAAGGTGACCCATCTGCTCACTTTTTCTGTGACCATGTTGCTGGTGCTATTCAGCAACTCCGGTGCCATCCACGGAAGTGTTCCTCGTATGCCTCCTGAAACCATTGTCTGTTGCTTAACTTTCGACAACCCCAGATCACCAACCTAGAAGAAAGAAAAACAGACAACAATCCAAGCACAAATTCAGATACAGAGAATAACTAATGATGTGGGGACTCAGAAATCTATGAGAAAAACCCCAAATTCGCAACTGCAAAACAGGTATTACTTATGCAAAGACAAACCTGCATTTCTTGTCCTAGACAGCATCTCTATATCAGTTTTAGAAGAGACAAGTGCTGCAGTTTACACAATGTTAAATATCACGAATGCCAGAAAAGTCCAAAATTACTAGCAAGAAGAGCTTTCATTTTGGTGACCAGAGAAAATGCCACAAAACAGAGCAGGTGGGTTGTTGACTCACCTTGCAAATGGGTCTCTGTGGATCTCGCATATTCACAAGTAAATTCTCACATTTCAAGTCAAAGTGTACAATGTTCTTCTCATGCAGATACTCCATTCCAAAAGCAGCATCTGTTGCCAGGAGCAATCGCTTGTGCCGATCAATTGTTCTGCACAAGGCCCAGGTTCACAACAAGAAAAAACTCAGATAGAACAATTGCACATTGTGTAACCAACCAGGATTCAACTTTGAGAGTTCACAAAGAAAGCACAATGGAGGACAGCTTGCAGTTCAACTTTGCCTAACAGAATTCACAACCTCTGCAATCACTTGCTGGATTTTCTGCTCATGTGATCTAAGATAGCTCTGAACACATGCTTTACCTGTCATTTTTCTGCAACACTTGCTTCAGAGACCCATTCACCATATACTCAGTCACAGTTGCCAAAGTTCCTCCAGGTCCATCACGCACTACACCATAAAAGGCTACAACGTTGGGATGATGCAACTGACTCAGAGTGCAAGCTTCCTTCCAGAAATCTGCAATCTGCCCAGAGAGATAATCCCACTAAAATGCCTTAGAATTCTTCACTACCAAATTGCAGTAACACAAACGTTTTTTTTTTGCCAATCTGAAAGTGCATTTCCTCCAGTTTTTTTGACTACAACAAAGAGAACCCACTCCCCAATACTACTGCAATTCTCACAGTTTTGCCCCCATTCTCAGATTTCATTTGATGTCCATGGAGATTTGTAGTTTGACATCCATTTCGTGGGTGCAGATAAAACTCTCAGAAAAGGATTCACATTTGTCAATAATGTCATCTAAAGACTTTGAATAAAAAAAGAGAGAGACTTTCTGTCAGCAGACTAAAGGCCAGTGCATCCAGTAAACAGCTCTGAACAGCTACTTTTGAGGATTTTTTTTCCATGCAATTTGAGTTCTACAGTGAGTTTGGGAGGTATACAACATAGGTGCATTTTACATGGCCACCCAATCGTAGGACGAGGTGGTCTCTATGTCAGATTATTATCACATTGCAAGAATTCACACTTTGAAGATTGCCATGCTGCTTTGTACTTACCAGGCGTTCTTTCTCAGATGGTTGTCCTGCAAAGCAGCTTGCTCTGATTCGCTTAATAGCAACATCTGTGCCACGCCACTTTCCATGGTACACTGTTCCATAGGTACCAGAACCCAGCTCCCTCAATTCTTCAAGATCGTCATTTTTTATAGTCTGTTGCAGGAACCAACCACCCATGACCATTTGAACTCAGCAATTACACAGGAGGGAGATGTCAACAAAAAAAAATTGCAAAAAATCACAAAGAAAAAGATTGCAATCTAGATCTCCAATTTTATCCATAAAACTGTTTGAAACTCTCTCATACTGCTGGATATGTTGAAAACATTATTATGGGAAATTTTTTTGTTACCTGCAAACCTCGAGAAATCGCTTCTGCTTCAGCATCAGATGCAGAATTCCCAAAATAGCTCTCCAGCTTTCTCACTTCTTTTGATAAATCCAACCGTGCTTGATTTTGATCCTGGTCACAGATGGAAAAAGAGCTTGAAAATTAACAATCTTTTTTACCAAGAAAAAAGCAATGCAGTAGTGGGTATAAGAAGAGCAGCCTTGAAGAACTGATACCTACCTCCATCAATCCATCCACCACAAAATGCTGGTCTTTGACTTCGATTTTCTCAAAAATGGCTTCTTCTGGCGCATGGTCATCATCGTTAAGAGATTGTTGCTTGAGAGATACTCCATCAAACTCTTTCTCAAGGTTAGCCAAATTTTCCTCCCAGCTTTGAAGACCAAAAATAGGTGAAGACTGAAAATCATGCAACCAAGTTCCCTTTCCATCTTCTGACAAGTCGTTCTTTCTCCGCTCGAGCAGAGTTGCTGACTGCTTGCTGAAAACTGCTGAAGCCATGTCCAATGCAAGGTTACCACCAGAAGCAGAGAGATCCAATGAGCTCATATTGTCATATTTCTTATGAAATCCAGGTTTCCTCTCAAATGATTCTATGTTCTCACTTCCTGGGCTGATTGTCTTTGGCATCACAACTCCCACATTGATAACTGCTGTAGCACAAGAACTAGGTGTATGTTCAGACAATAATCTTTTGTTTGGGTACAAATAAGACAGTGGCATATGTGAGGTCAAGGTGTTTGCAGTGGCAAATTCCTGAATTGAAGCTGTTGGGATCACATTTGATATCATCTTACCAGTTGGTGGTGGCAGCGGTGTTGCATGCAGTTCCGTTGTGGATAGTGGAAGCTGCACCTTATGAAGAGGCCTATCATCCAAGACTGGATCCCGGAGACCATAGAGTGTGTGCATGCCATCCTCATCATCACTAATGCCTCTGCCAGCTTTCCTTTGCATCTCATCCGAACTCACCTGGACACCCTTCCTTGGTTCCTCCTCCGTACTGTCAATTGTATTGTTTCCAATTCGAGGCCTGCTTGGCTCACCCTGTCCACCACCGAACACACTGGCACCACTCTGAAGTTGTGCTGCTGAGCTCATCCCAAACATTCCAATCCCATCATCTTCTGCATCATCAGACCCAATGAACCCTCGTCCCCACTGTATATCACCAGTGCTAAGTGGATGAGAAGAAGTTGCCATTTGTTTGAATCCGATGGGTGTCGCCCTATCTTCCACAAGTGGACCTCCAGAAGAAGCTGATTGCATTTGTGCACTTGGAATCAAAGGAGGAAGGTGGCTACCACAGACATCTAAGAAAGATGAAGTACTCCTTAAATCCTGGATAGTACTACTGTCTCCACATCTTGGTGGTGGCAAGAGTGCAAGGAAGTCCGGATCATTGCTTCCCTGTCCTCCTACATATGGAGAAGATGCCTTAGAGCTGCCATCTCTAAAGGTGGCTACCCTGCCAAGAGCTGGAGAGTATCCTGACATCACATTTGATTGAGGAACACTAGGTGGCCTTAAATGCAAATTGCTATTTCCAAGAGGATCAGCCCAATCCACCTTCATTTGCTGGAATGGCTCTGCTGGGCTTGTCGCAAGAAGGGCATCTGCATCTTCTGGTAAGTGAGGATAGCACCCACCACCAGATCTGGATGCTTCCATGGCATGTGTGACCCGAATATCTGCTGCACTTGTATCCTCTTCAAGGTAATCTAACTGTGACCCTTCCCTACCAGCTTCCATAACCCATGTGTCATCCATATCACTGCCTTGTTGCTGTACACCCCAGTCTGGCACATTTTCTGGCCAGTCTTGATATTGAGAATGAATTGGTGGTTTCTTAAGAGCAGGAAGCACCACAGGAAGCACTGCATTCTGGTAATTTGTTTTTGAATTTGAATGCTGAGGATGGAAATGCTGTTGCTGCTGCTGCAGCTGTTGTGCACCGTTCGATGCCTGAATGTCTTCTGCCTGAAAGGGGTGTTGACCTGCCTGAACAGTGTCATAATATTCTTCCTCATAGTCAGCAAGGTCATCTTGGAAAGGGTTTGAACCTGTGTAGTGAGGAATCTGAGACCTTGTCACAGGATCTGAGAATCGAGTTTGAGACAAAGGGCTTGGCTCATACATGCGCTGCTCATGTGGCAACGGCCAATCTGAACTTACATGAGCTGGTTGCTGAAGCAAGGTGGGTCGCGTCAATCCCTCCTCTGAGTGAGCAAGACGGTCTCCAAAATGAGCAGATGCAGATGGGTGGAAAGACCTACTTGGAGGAGGATCAGTAGTTGTAGGGTGATGCAATACTCCTGCTGCTGCATACTGCTGGTCCACATAATCCGACAATCCATTGGAGCCACCACCTCGATGGACTTGTTGTGACTGTTGTTGTTGTTGTTGCTGCTGCTGCTGTGCCCCTCCTGCTGCATGTCTTCCTGATTCCTGAAAGCTGTACCTTGGAGAAGATGGGCTAGATCCAATTGGAGAAGAAGGAAGTATGTGTTTTGCCACTGATGGACTCATGAAAGGCATGCTGAAAACCTCTTCTTGTGGCTGCTGGTACTCAACTGGATGATGATGGTGGTGATACCCTGCTTCTTGAGACTGTTGTTGGTGTTGTTGCTGCTGTTGCTGCCTTCCCCCTGGATGTCTTCCTGATTCCCGAAAGCTGAACCTTGGTGAAGATGGGTCAGACCCAATTGGAGGAGGAAGTGTGGGTGTTGCCATTGATTGACTCATGAAAGGTATGCTGAAAACATCTTCCTGTGGCTGCTGCTGGTACTCAACTGGACAGTACCCTACTTTTGTCATGGCTGGAGCTGAAAGACCAGTGCGAACATGTTGTTGTTGTTGCTGCTGCTGCTGCTGCTGAAAGGTCTGTTGTGGGTCCATCATTGTGGTGGGCTTGATCACTAAATCAGGAGTGACCTGGTAAAGGTCTGCCCTTCTGTTGTAGCGCTCTTGATCAGCTTCCAGTGAGTACGGCCATCGAACAGCCTGTGTCAGCTGCTGTTGTCGCTGTTGTTGAAGGACAAGACGCTGCTGCTGCTGCTGCTGTGGTGGATCCAACTGAAGCAGTGCTGCATCTAGCAGCTGCTGGCTGTCTGGCCTGCTAGATGTTGCACTTTCTACATGTTGCCCTGACAAGTGTGTTAAGTCATGGGAAGAGGGTACTACTACTACTCCAGGCACCCATCCTTCAGCCAAGCGCCAAGGCTCATTGTGGAGCAAATGTTCCTGATGATTGCCAAGTTTTGTAGGAGACTCTGGTAGCCTGGTAACCTCAGGTTTTCGATAAAGAAGGTCATGTAGACGTGCACCCTCTGACTGTTGCTCTGACATGCGCGTTAGGCCATGGGAGGCTGGCACATTGAGCACCCTTCCTTCAGCTACACGCCGTGGTGGAGATTCACCACACTGTGCAGGTTCCCGGTGGTTGCCAACTTGTAGCCCTTCTTGGCGCAATTTTGTAGGAGAATCTGAGAGCATGCTGACCTCAGGGTTTTGATATCGTACAGAATGTGTAGCTACACTAGATGATCTTGTACTACTTCCATAGCCATCTGTATCTTGGTACTTGAATCTGTCTTGCTGGAGTACATTGTACTGGTGGCTGCTGCTGTCTACTTTAGAATTTGCTTCTGGGTAGAACTGGAAATGAAGATCCGGGATAGCCGACTGCTTGGAGACTCTGGGAATTAGAGGAGGAGATGATAGGGCAGAACTTGCAGCAGATGGGACATCTGCATTCGTATGGAAAGAGGAGACAGACAAAGGCAGTGAGGACACAGGTGCATGTATCAGGGATGCTACATCCTGCGATATCTGAGGCACCAAGAGCCCTGTGGAAACAGATGTAGCACTCCATAGGTCAACCACATCAAGCCCAATCAAGTTGTCTGAATGGATGGAAGGCACACCAACACCTCCAGTTTCTGAGTGTTTTCTAGATCCTGTCTTTGGAACACCATTCACAGCATCCACATAGCGCTGATCTGGATTCCTCTGATCTCCCACAGAATCATCACTCAAGTGTGTGACATCATACTCCACAGCAGGGAACAGAAAGACACGTAGCCTTGAAAATCCATCAAACCCTCTGAGCTTGTCATACTCCTCCATCATATTCTCCAGATCCTCATCCGATGAGACAGACACGAGCGCATCAAGATCCTCATCAGGCAGCTGATATTTGAGAGTTAGAGCATAGCCACAAATCTCTGTCACCTTGAAGACAAGTTCTGCATAACTGATGTCATGATTCACTGTAATAATGCGTGTTTCGCCCCCAACATACCTCAGTCTGCCATCGCCAGGCCTAGGCAGAATCTTGCCATCGAAGCTGCACAGGAGCTTCACCCGCAAACTGCTAAGATCCTCCAATGTTGTTGTAGACATTGGATGCTGATGCGGAGGAGGATAATGATGATGAGAAGTCACTGAACCATCCAACCATAAGAAGAAGAAGAATCACAATGAGACTCAGAATCCAAACCCTAGATTCATACCATGCCTCCAAACTCACAGCAGCAAGGGTTGCATGGGTTGCAAAGCTGTGATTCACTCTGCACTGATTCCATCAGCTACAAAATTCCTCAAATTCCCATTGCCCACAAGGTGATGATCATCATCATTTATGACTGGAGTGACAGTAAGGAGGGGTTGTGGTTGGATCACCTTCTTCATCGATGTCCACTACAACCATGCTTGAATGTGGCGCTCCTCCTCCTCCTCCTCCTCTCCCAGAAGCTGTTGTTGATGTTGCCCTGCGCTTAAATCCATCTTCATTCGCAACAGCCGAAGAAAAATCCATCATCATCATCCCCTCCTCATCTGACAAACCCAAGGACTCTGCAGTCACATGCATACCCCCTCGCAGCTTCTGAAACATGGGAAGCTGTGCATCTGAGGGCGAATATACTGAATCCACCCCACATGCCAAGCTCTCCACAGATGACACAGATTCCTCTGATGCATACTGCCAAACCCCTACTCCTGGCTGCTGCACAACCCAATTGTCATACAAACCCTTGGCCGCCTTGTCCTGATGCTGCTGCTGATGATCCATGCTCTTTGCACCTCCTCCAGCAGCTATCATACTCTGAAGCCGCATTTACAAGAAATCCAACATCATGTCCACTTTCTTTGTTTCTTTCCTTCCCTCCTCCTCCTCCCCCTCCTCTTCCTCTTCCTCCTTTGCCACAAATTGCAAAGCAATCCAAGCAAATCCCCAAACAAAACCTAATTCCAAAATGTCAAACAGCTTCTCCCCCTACATACATACATACACATACATACATACATGTGGTGCACACTAGAAAAGCACCCAAAAGAAGAGCCAGAAGGTCAGACACAAAACCAAAACCAGAGATTTGTACAAAAGAGCTGAAGCAAGGAGTTGTTGCTGATGATGATGATGACGGTGGTGGTGGTGGTGGGGCAGATTTGCTAATCTTCAAAAACAGATTGATGCAACAACAAGAAGAAAACCACTCTTTCAAGTTCTTACAAATGTGGGTAGCTAACAGTAAAGTAGGTAGTTGTTGAAAGAAGAAGAAGAGCGAGAAAACAAAGATTGGGTGGTGGCATAACAACACAACCTAAAACAACAACAACAAACAAAAACAGCACCACCACCATCACCAGCAGAAGCTTGCAAGTCTGGAAACATGGCAATTTGCAGAGAAGTGCATGTGTATTGTTCTAAGCAGCAATTGGGTGTGTGAGTGGTTGAAAGAGAAGGCCAGGTGGGAAGAGGAGGAGGAAGATTGATTCATCAAAAAAGAAAGTGTGAAGGAACATGGCACCCAATGGGACTCTGGGCCCCCCTACTACTGCTACTACTACTACTTCTGCTGCTACTACTGCTTCTACTGCTACTACAACAAACAAACAAACAAACAAACAAACACCCAACATACATCAACAACACCACCACCACCACCACTACCACACTAGCAATAACAACTAGGTTATAAAAAATTACAATAAACCATAACAACAATTTCATAGCCAACCATCAACAAACACACATCTACTTAACCCACAATACTATTTTCAGATTCAAATGGAGGACCCCACCACTCACCTCCCTTGCAGGCCTCTTCCACCACACTCACCCACCTCCCAACCCCACCTCTCACCTCCTCCCCTTACCCCTATTAGGCTACTAATTCTATTACTATTTCTATTACTGCAACCACAACAACAACACTAAATCAATAACAAGAGCTTTTGTTGCCCACCACGACACCCATCCATCCACTCACTTTGGGTTTTTTTTTCCCCCACTTTATTACAAAATCCTTGTTGTCAAAAAACACACACACACACACACACACACTCTCTCTCTCTCTCTCTCTCTCTCTCTCATCTTTTTCCCTTTCCTCTATCACCAATTCCTTGTTATCACCACACCCCATCCACACTCACTTTGAGTTAACAAAATCCTTATTATCATCCAACCCATCCATCCACCCACTTTCATATATTTCCCTCTTACCAATATCCTTGTTGTCACCCCATCATCCATCCATCCATGCACTCTCACTTTCATCCTCCTCCTCTTCTTAACCCCTCCTCATCACCCATGGTATTCATGTTTCCTCTAATCCTACTATTACTTTCCACTACAAGACCTACTCTTCTCTCCATTCATGGACGAGCTTTTGGGTGTTCCTATTCACAAAAGTTGAACATAGTAATAGAGACCTCTTGTTCCTTTAGCTATTACAAAAAAAATTGTGCGAGGTTCGGCTTAGGGGAGGAGGGGGAACACTCAGGGATGGATAGAAAAAGAATGAATCAATCAATCAATTGATGGATGAATGTATGGATGGATGGATGGATGGATGAATCTTGGGGGGTTTGGAAATACATAGCCTGGGTTTGGGGGGAGGGGGAATGAAGAGGAAGTAACTTAATTATAGATGGCCAACTTTCTTCTTGCCTTAGTTGATCTACTTTCTTCTTCCCCCAATGACACCCATAGGAAGCTGTTGGGTGAACACCCTTGTGGGCAACTTTTTCAACCCTAATTTGATCTAGGTCTCCATCTTCATCTACCTCACCTTCCCCTCTTCTCCCCCCCCTCCCCAACCTTAATTCTTTTCTTCTTCTTCTTCTTCTTCTTTTGACCCAGTTTTTCTTGGCTACTTTTCCTTGTTTAGGTAGAGAGAGAGAGAGAGAAGGGTTGATAACTCTTTGAGAAAAAGTAAGCGCAAGGACCTTGTCCATATCTCTATAGTGGTAGTAGTAGTAGTAGTAGTAGGTGGGGACATGGTCCATGTGTCTATGTAGAAGGCTCCCCCAACACATCTATATAAGAGAAATCCATAGAAATATTATATATATAATATGAGAGGGAGCAATATATGTTTGTTAAGAAGGTTCTTTCTTCTACCTACCAAATCTCCAAAAGAGTTTCTTAAACCAAGTCTTTAAAAGACTATATAGCTAAGGAGGGAGTCATTGGTTGTCTAATTTCCTATGATGGAGTTTACACTCTCCTTTTTTTTTCCCTTTTTTTCTATTTTTTTGGAAAAAATTGGTTCCTTT
>Ga0209208_10002880_pt1 | contig 24712 bp, 21 predicted proteins | sample S1TSphfallax_3_FD_187694 | JGI IMG/M metagenome (GOLD analysis project Ga0209208, IMG submission 187694) | Host-associated microbial communities from peat moss isolated from Minnesota, USA - S1T2_Fd - Sphagnum fallax MG (SPAdes) (version 2) | ecosystem: Host-associated > Plants > Peat moss >...
TTTTTTTTTTTTTTTTTTGGGTTCTAGGGTAAACCAGCCCATCATCGATCGCATGCCTATAATCAAACATTTATTTATATATTCATCATATGTGCTTCATTTTGAGTGATTTAAAATGTTATGGGGGCGCTACCTGAAGCTCTAGAAATCATCTTTGAAGTGCAAAGGAAAAGGAATAATGAAAAAAATAACAAGAAAAATAAGCTTTTTAAATTACAAGATGGGTTTTCTTTTTTTCTTTTTCCCCCTTTTTTTTGGACCCCTCTTACTTTGAAACCTCATAATTTTTTTATTTCATATTCATTTTAAACGATTCAAAGTGCTTTAGGAGCATCACCTGAAGTTCTACAAATCATGTTGAAACTCTAATAACAATATAAGAACATACCAAAAAAAATTAGGTGTTCGGGAACCGACCTTTGTAGTGTTCTGTGGTTTGTTTATTTAATTTATTAACCCCCTTTACTTTGAGGGGCTGTAACTTTCTCATTTTTGAAAAATGGAATGCCCAGCAATGCAAGAGTTTTGATTTTCAAAATGCCTTTTAGGTTTTTTCGCTTGGTAAATGTTTTAACAAATACCCTACAAATTTTGTTGGAGGTTTTTATGATTTTAAAATGTGCCCTCTCAATAACCATTATAAGTCAATAACCATCATAAGATAAATTTGTGTCCAAAAAAATGGTCCTCCTAAATTTTATTTTTCTCCTATATAGGTTATATACATTTTTGTCGATTCATTCATTTTTATGTCAAATGTATGTGGTAGTCTATAGTTTCATCATGTTGTTGGTTGTTGGTGTTCATTGTGTTATTGCCGGTTGTTGGTGTTCATCATGTTTTTATTGAAGTTCATTGTGTTATTGTTAGTGTTCATGATGTTGTATATTCTCATCATGTTCTTTTCCAAGTTTCCCCATTATGGTTGGTACTACTCGTACCCTTGCATTGTCCTACAAGTTGGAGTTTCATTGGAGGTGGAAGTTTAGTGGTTGCAAGGCTTTGGCAAAAACTTTTGCATTTCAAATATGTTCATGTTTTTTCAAACTTGTGTGGGTTGTGTTCATTTTTTCTATTGCATTGAAGATAATGCGCTAATAATATGTTTACATCTTTTTTTTGCATGGATAACTTCCAAATTGAAAACATTGTTTACAATTTTAACTTTTACCTTCTATTGTTAAAGGACATTTTGAAACAATTCTACACATGACAACACTTTATTTGCATAATGTTTTCATGAAAAATGAGTCAACTTGTGAATAGTTTGTGTGCATCTTCACTTTTTGCAAAACTAGAAATAATTTAATTGTTTAGTTTTTTCAGCCTTGGTTTATTAACACATCTAAAAATGGAACTAATTTTTTTAGATGAAGGATGTGATGTGTTCATGATTGAGAATCCAATAAAATTGGACAGAAAATTTGAAGGAGAGTTTTGTAAATTTTCCAAATTTTTAATTAAAACATAATATAAAATGTAATTCATTATGAAAACATTGCATGAACAAAGGGTAAAGTGGAAACCCCATGGTAGAGATTTTCCACTTTAGCATTTTTTTTGTCAATGACGAATCACAAGTTGATGTTAAGGTGCCACAAGTCATGCGTCGTATGTTTTATTATGGTAAATTAATGGGTCATACAATATTGGAACAAAAAACAAAGTTGAAGAAAGGTTTCATATTTCAAAAGTAATGGAATATTTGCATTAAAAAAACAGGTGGATGCAAACCATGGACTAATTGTGAAAAAGTAAAAAAAGAAATGAACAACAATTTGAACAATCCATTAGAAAAAACAACTTGCAAAGAAAAGGCCTACAATGAATGCAAATGCAATCTCCAATTTTTTGGGGGCCATGGATCCTTACAAAAAAATAATGTGCACCAAAAAGATTTTGTCAAAAAATTGAGTTTGTTACTTATCAAAAACCATTTGCTCATTTAGTTTGTTCAATGTTTGGTAAGACAATTATGCCTTCGTGTTATTTTCCCTTGTAAAAAAACCTTCAATTAGGAAGTGTTACTAAACTTAATTGAAAAGAAAAAACAAACATGTCATAATAGAATGTATTTATACCATTACAAGTTTTGATTTATGGATGTTGAAAGAAGCAAATGATGTTTTTACATTGGTTGTGAATTTCTTGGGAGAATGTTTAAACAAATTATAATTGACTTATTTGAAACATTAGCAAAAAGTTTGCAAAACCTTTTAAAGCAATATGGCTTGACCAAAATATTCTTGTTTATGTTAATTATGAAGTGCAAATTTGAATACCATAACAACTACTTTGAAGTCAATAATAAGTTGTGAAACTTTGGGTGTGATGAAAAGCTTTCATGGGACTTGTACTTTGGACATGACTTCTCTAAGGCTTATCAATATGCAACTATTGAAAAAAGAGTTTTGACATGTTTCCATTAAGTGTATGACATGGCTTAAAAAGTTAGGGAAAGGATGACAAGAATGGATGAAGGCTTGCATTACTACAAGCTTCAAGCCCAAAAAATTGAACACACTAATCAAACAAAGTAAAGTGCAAGTTATTTCATTTTAATTTTTCTTCCCTTCTTTTTGAATATTTGTATTCTAAATTGTTGTCGTCTAATTAATAATGTGAATTGTGCAAGTTTACAAGTGAAGTGATCATGTTTAAAGAAGCCCTTCAATCTTCAAAAACCATTGCCCTCTATTACAACAAAGTTGATTACACCTATGGTTATTAACCATGTGCCCCCTTCATTCACATGACATATATCACAAATTATAATAAACATTTTGTCCTATTGTCATTGCTTGCATCTTAAATGAGTCTAAAGATCATTGGTTGTTGATTGATGCTTTGAATGCAACCATATCCATGAGCTTAAAGCTAAAGCAAGAAATGAACCATCTCCTTTTATGGGGTGTTTTCATTAGGTAGATCTGATCAAATTCTGAATTAGACTTAGAGCAAGAGTTCAAGCTCATTTCAACAAGATGAATTAAGAGAGGATAATCTTTTTCTTTTTCTTTTTTGTCTCATATATCTCTCAAACATGATCACATATTTTTATTTAGATATTAGAGCTTACAAAAACACATGATCACTTTCTTTTTTTTAAGATATTAGAGATTTGTAATGATTGCACATTCGTTTTTGGCTTATGAAATTTTTTTTTAATATTTAAATACCTTCATATTATAATCTGAAATTGGTAAAGAACTGGACAGGGTATCAATAAAGAACCTGCATTTCCCCAGCATTATTCTATTATAATTTCTAATATCTGTACACTTGTAGCTTGCAAAGACTCAATCTCAAAATGAGGATATTTTGAACCTACCCTTTAGTTGTGTTAATAGAACGCAATGTAAAACTTGTCTATGTCAGATTTCAGTCATTCCTTAGAATATGATTCAACAAAATCAAATCATATCAACCATTGCTCATATAAAACCTGCTCATATAAAACCCTTTTCACGTGCATTTCATGAGCAAAAGTACAAGGAATTTATTCAGGTAATTCTGAAGTTTTAAGGACAGAATCATTTAATCTTTTGAACATAAACTGACAAATTTTCCATGAAGTCGTAGACAACACGACAGCTAAGGATGCTCTTGCAAGTTGCTTGCATTATGATCCTCTTCAGAGCCCATGGAATGGATTACTATCCATGAAGATGCAGACAACAAATAGCTAAGAATGCACTTGCAAATTGCTTGTATTATGATCAAATTCAGACTCTGATCACTCCACTCACACTGGTTGAACTACAAGATGAGTCGTATGAGGTATGAGCCTCATTGAAGGTAGCTCGTGCCAACATCCTCACTTTCTCAAGCCTAAAAGGACAAGGAGCAGGCCCACAAAATCTCTTGAAAGCAAAGCCCTAATGATTTGCTGTTTCTTCGTTGTGTAAGGAGGATATCTTGCATATACCTCTACTGACATTCCCCTGTACAGGATTGACTTCCTGTGGCTGAATGCATCAAATGAAGCCTTGCCATGGTATGCACCCATTCCACTTTCTCCCACTCCTCCAAATGGCAGACTTGTGCAAACAAACTGCAAAATACACCACCCCACATCATGCACAGCAAACAAAGACATGCTAGCTGTCCCTGAAATCTCTCCTCTTTTCTGTATCTCAGCAGCAGTGAATTGGATCATAATGTGAATGTAAGACATAAGTTAGGAGCTTAACCATACATGTAGTACTGCATCATTTATCACCATGCCACCAGACGACGTTTTGGACACCATTTGGTCCTGAACTACCTTATCATTGGTAAAAACATAGATGGCCAGTGGCTTTGGCTGGTCAGCAATCATATCAATGGCTTCTTCTGGTCCCTTCACCTACTCCAACCAGTCAATCAAGTAAGAGCCAATCAAATCAGCAGATCCTCAAAATTTTCTTGTTCAAACATCCATAGTAGGCATTGATCATGACTAATCCACTGATGACAAATGATGCTTGTGGATTCCAAAGTGGCCAGCAGGAAGCTCTGCCACTTCTTCCATCTTGTTAGCATAGAGATGGAAGCAGTCAGTAGGCCATGAAAACCTACCGTGATGATGGGAAGTATGGGCCCAAAGATCTCTTCATTCATGATAGGGGCATCCAGAGGAACATCAAGCAGTAAGGTTGGAGCAATGTATCTGCAGAGAGTAGAATGAAAGCCAAAGTAAGTCCATGTGCAAAACATGAGTTGGCCCCAAAAGCTGAACTTCAGTAACTGTTTCTCAGCCTGAAAATTTCTTGTTTGATAAGATTGTTACTCTAGAATGATGGTACACGCCAGAACCACCCCCTAGGAGTTCAGGACATAGTCTGTGACCTTGGGATGACAGCTCTAAAATTCAAAAAGTCAGTCATTTGTAGTTTCACTGCTGCACGTCAGGAACATTTTCTTCATGTGTTATCAAAAACTGGAACATTACAGAAATGACAACATTTCCTGTACAGAGTGGTACAAAACCTCTAACCATGGAAAAAACATAAATGGTGCAACTCAAGGGCAATGTGTTCAAAGCAGTGAAACTCACAGTGACTCCTCATCTCGTTCACCCCCATGAATGATTTTATCAGCTGTTGATGGGTCATCCAGGAGTGCTGTGAGTCGCTTGAAGTGGTTCTTGTTAACAACATGAGCTAAATCTTTGGAAGTGCGAGGATCCTCTCCATAGAAGTCCACAATGGTGTTCTTCAAGGTTGAAATCTAGGAGCTCAAGTGCAAAAATGCTCAGTACAATGCATCATTAGCAAGTCACAAAAGGATTTAAAGAGTTCCTGGCCATGTACTGGTTTGAAGCAAAAGCTTGCGTGGAGAAGAATTACCAGTTTGGGCACAAAGGACTCTTCAACCAGTAAATGATTTGGTGAAATACAAGCTTGTCCACAGCTGCTGCCCCACTTCCCTATAACAATTCTCTTTGCTGCCACCTTGGACATTTCCACAGGAAAAGGCACATCAACTCCATGTTTACCCTTAAGCATGGAGATGCTACAAACACTAAAACTTAACATAAATTGTTTGAAGTAATAGCACAGAAAGATAGGGTCCATAAGTAGCATCCTTGGACGCTATGGTCAAAACAAAATTTGTGGCAGTAAACTGGCATACAGTGCAGCCTGTCATACCTTCAAATCCACAGTGGAATCAATGTAAAGGGGACACTTCCCACCAAGTTCCAGTGTCACTGGTGTGAGGTGCTTGGCAGCAGCAGCCATGATTATCCTTCCAACCTTGGCATTTCCTGTGGTGAGGCACGTAGAGATGAATATGGCCATAAGTTTGGTAGCTAACAAATGGCTGTTAATCACTTAGCTATCTGCTAGATGCAAGCTCTGACTAAGGACATCCACAAAGAGTATATTAGAAGTACCTGTGAAAAATATCTTGTCCCATTTCTGGTCAAGTAAAGCAGTGATTTGCTGAACACCTCCTTCTACAACACGGATAGCCTCCTTGTCCATATATACAGGAATCATCTTAGCAAGAAAAGCTGAAGTTGCGGGTGCAATCTCTGATGGTTTGATTACAACAGCACATCCTGCAGCTATAGCGCCTACAAGAGGATCAAGTGCCAATACTGCAAAAAGTGTACGAAAATGTCAGGGTGCATTCAGGTCTTTCACCTGCCAAACTCTCTTTAGCCATTACTGTGGCAGCAAGTACTAGTTGAGAGGCTGAATGAATTCAACTCAATGGTTCAAAGATGTTAAGAGAAAAGACCAAATGTTGTATGACATACTGATAGGAAAATTCCATGCAGATATAATCAGTGCAACCCCAAATGGCTCTGGACGTATCACAGCAGTGCTTGGAACAGTGGCTAGTGCAATTGACACCTGCATCACAAAACTCTTCTCAAAACTGCATCCACCACCCTATAAACCTGGAGAAGGATTATTGTAAATGATTCCACATCAAATACCTATCTTGTAACATCAAGCCCAAGTTGAAAACAACACAAACTCCAAAATATTCCAAATTCAACAACAAGAACAGACTCTAGTTGCAGGAAAAAGAAACCTGTTCTGGTGTCATCCATTTCTTCAGGCTCTTGATTGCCAGCTTACATGAATCGATCAACAATGCCAACTGCAACAACATCATCATATTCATATCAAAACTGGTGGCCGAATTACCAATACTCCCAGAAACTCACATTCTCCCTCATACATTGAAACCTAAGTAGCCAAATCTTTCCTCATAATGCTTGCCAATAACTCCCCGTGAACTTGGGAAGCTGATCTCTACACAAAAAGAAACCTCAGAGCTTGCTCACCTCCAGGCTTGCTACAAAGCTGACAGAAAGAGAAACCCTCTTACTGACCTCACAAAGTTTCAGAGGGAGGACATGCATTCATTCATGAATGTCCAAAATTTTGTTTCCAGGGGGTGAAAGAAAATGCGGAATCCACGTACTGACCTTCAAAACGTAGTTCAATTCATGTCAAAGCTTTGCTCTGCAGAAGATGGAAAAAAGGGGAAATAACTCGTCCTCCTCCCCTTTCCCTCAAACTTTTTTATTACCTCGCAAGAGTAGGTTTCGTAAGCAGACTTGCCGAGGTCGAGAGACAAAGCCTTGGCAATCTCGTCCTCTTGCTCCATCACCATCTTGAGCAGCGCATGCAACTGCTCCAACCTCCATTCCTGGCTCTTAGTGCGCCCGCTTTGGAACGTGCGACGAAGCTCGCTCAGCAGCTCCGGTGCATCCACTAACGGTGCGTCGCTAGCCATGTTTGCCACTCACTCGGAAGACTTCTGAAACCCCGTTTCCAAAACAAAAACAACTTCTTAAGAAAAACCTTGAAATCGCTGCAACATCTTCACATCCCCCAAACCAAAAACCTTATATCAAAGCAGAATAAAGCCACCTTAAAAATGCATGGTCACACACACGCACGCAAGCACGCACTGAGTTTCTGTCTCTCACATACACTCACTCAGATGTCTTTCTCTCTACAAACTGTCAAAGACACAAAACAACACAATTCCGTCAAGAATTCGGCTCAAACTTTCCGGCAAGAAGAAGAAAATGAGAAACAATAATGCAGTTACAAATCTCTGATTGACAACAGAAAAGGAAATCACAGAAAAGAGATAGCAGAGAGAATGGAGGAAGGTTGGCGAGCAACAAGCACAAGCGAGGGAAAGTACGAACACAAAGGACGACGGCGGCGAGGAAGACGACGATTGCGGCAACGAAGACGACGACGATGGTAAAAAGATGAAGAAGATGATGATGAGGATGAATGTTTGATGAGATCTGTATCATGATCATACGTTTGTTTTCTGTTCGTTGGAAATCCTTCAGGTAACCAAGCAAGTTGTTGTAACTTGCAAGTTCCAGGGATTTTCATTTTCTTTGTCTTTTTTTTGGGGAAAAAAAAATGGGGGAATTTTTTTGGATGTTTTGGGGTTTTCTCGAGTGTAAATTCGACTAATTTTGATCATTTTTGGAAACATTCGCCAATTTATTTTTTCCGAACAAAATTGGGGGAAAAAAAAAAGCACCCTCGTTGCAGCTAGGAATTTGAGGAGAAAGAGATGTTTTGGACTTATTAATTGGAATCTGTGATTTCTTCCTTTTTCTAAAATAAAATCATTAGGGTTTTTTATTTTTATTTTTATTTTTGGAGAGAAATAAACAGACTTGGAAAAGAGGTTTTTTTTATTTTGAGTATACTTTTTTTCCCTTGTAAATTGTGTAAATTTTGAGGAGATGAATTTGAGGACACATATTATTATTTATCGGGGGTTTTTATTTCGCTCTTTCACAAACGTTTTTGAGAAAAACTTGGAAAACGAGTTTTTTTTGTTTCACTTTAGTGGGTTTTTTCTTTTCCATTTTTATGATATCAAAAATTTGTTGAATGTTGCCACAAAAAATAGCAAAATTATTTGGATTTACAATAGAAAAAAATTCCCAAAAAAAACACTACTAGACCAACCACCACATGTGGTTTTTTTCCAGCAAAATTTTGCAATTATATAGCAAATTTTTAAAATCAGAAAAATAGGAAACAAATCTAGGATGTATAAAATATTATGTTTTTCTGTAGCACATGTTTTACAAAAGTTTGCAATTATATAGCAAATTTAAAAAATCAGAAAAATAGGAAACAAATTTAGGATGTATAAAATATTATGTTTTTCTGTAGCACATGTTTTGCAAGATAAGTAAGAACCAACCAACCAGCTGCTGTTTGCCTGTTGTGTGATGATTGATGGTCATTATGCATTATCACTTCAGAGTTCCTGTAAGTAATGCAAAAGTCAAATTGATGTCTTATTTGATTGTGTAAGAGCATCTCCAGCGGTGCTGCTCCTCGGCACCTACTGACTTTGCAAAAATAATTTTCATATCCAAGTTTTGTTTTTTTGTTTTTTTTGGGCAAACCCTACACATGAAACTGAAACTGGGACACAGCAAATAGCAAACCACTTGGACCAATCATAATAATGGGGATAGCAAACCACTTGGACCAATCATAATGATGGGGACAATAAGAAAGACAGAGCAGCAGAAGTCACCATCATATTTATTGCACTCTTTGCTACAAGTGCCTTGGTGAAGAGCATTGCTGGCGCCATTTACCAGCCACTACAAAGTGTACAAATTACTGCTGAACCAACCAAAACCATTTTCCTCTGAGCCAAACCGGCATATTTTGACATTTCTTCATCCAATTTTACTGTGCACGAATCGCATACTCAGCACCGCTGGAGATGCTCTAAGGGATTGGCAGTTCAATAATTGAACTCGATGACTTTGAGTAGGCTACCTACCACAAGTTGATCATGGAAAGCATTCCAGGATTTAGGGTTTGGGATTTACCCTTCAGTACATGTCTCTTCATCATGCTCGAACATGTGTAGGTATCCAGAACCCTAAACACAGGCTGCCCACGCTCACACCCCGGAAACTAAGTTCCTCGCGGAGTGTTTTTAACCAGTGTTGGGTGAGTACCTGGATTGACAGGTTAGAATCGTCAGCTTTCAATTCGGGTTAGTAAGAACCAAATGGAAACCGGGTCTGGCTTTTGGAACAATCGGTTGCAGAAACAGAACTGGAATTTATTGGTTCGAAGAAGAAAGAAGAACCGCCGCCCCAACATTGGTTCTTTACTTTTTACCAAGAGCTTGGGTGGTATATAGAGCTTGCTGCACCTGGTATCAAGGATCCTATCAGGGTATCAATCACTCGAGAATCTTGTCAATAGTACAAGGATACCAGTTGGGTTTTGTACAGGGGAAGCCACTGCTGTCAGCGCCTCGCCTTCCGCCTCGTACCAGTGCAGAGCCCAAAGTTATACGGGTGCAAGACACGGACTGACAGCACTGCCTTCTTCTGCTGCTCATCGCAACCAAGGACAGATGAGCAGCAGCTTCCAAATTTAAAGAATTCTAGTGCTGAATCTGCGCCGGAGTGGAAAATTGCGCCTTGTGACGCGCCTATCAAATACACTCAAAGATGAATCTGAGAGGTTGTTCATTTTACGTTATTTAGTTGTTCTGTCTTTGTAAGAGTTTAGTAGTAGCACTGTACATCTATCCATGAAGGAAGATAGTCTTCTTTGTTTTGTTTTGTAGTTGTGAGATCCACTGAACCGGGATGCTTCAGATTGTGTTCTTGGTGTCTTTCAAAAGCTCTCGAACTCGACCAGGAGAGATGGTGCATGGGCTAATTTTTCATGATGTTTGGACTTCCTGTGCAAAAGTTCTTGAATATTGAATGATTTCCTCACTAAGACTTAAATTAAAGCGTCGCTGAAATTTTCAGAGGAATTGGAATGTGCCTTTGGTAATGTGCCTTTGGTGTTGTCAGAAAGATCTTGATGAGCCAAAATTTAATGGAATTTATTTGGTAAGATTTGGATTCAGAGTGTGGGAGATATTGATTTTTAAGTGATTTCTGCCGCTGAAATTTTTTTTAAATTCCAAAAAAACCAGGTTTTGAACGGAAAAATCAGTTGAGGACGTCGTAATACTTGGGCCGATGGCAGAGGCCACACTAGTCCTAATGATAGTGTTCAATTTTGGCTGAAATATTTATTATTTTGAAAGTTGTATCCAACAGCCCCAATTTTGGACATTGTTGTACTTTGGACGGTTTTGCAACAAGGTGCCAAATAAATAATTTGGGCTTCGCGTTACTTTGCATTATCAGTAACGATCAATTGAAATAAGGTCAAAATACTAATATAAATTATTTTTTAAATAATTAGGCGCTAGCCATTGTTAATCCATGATTGTATAAATTATCTATGAAATTATTTTCATTTTCACTAATTTTAGAATATGAGATTTAATTCTCTCCTATTAAAAATTTAATATTTCTAACATCAATGATATCTTTTTTGTACTGTTATTGTCTCAAAAGAATTTTTTGAACTTTTCCAACAACCCTCAATTTGTTTTTATATTTTAAAATATTTTCAACTTCAATGTTCACAAATGTCCCCTATGTAATTATTGGTGTCTTTCAATATTGTATCCAATGTCTTTGGCCCTCAATGTTTTAATGCCCCTTTATGCTCAAAAAGAAAAAAATCATATCCAACCTAATGCCCTTAATGATTCCAACATGCATTTTCAACACCCTTTTATTGTTTTCTGATTTTTTTCATTTTTTGTCAATATTCTCATATTTTTGTTGTTCCCCATTTTTCATTATCCTTAGTGTTATTTAAGTGTGTTTTTATCGTTGACCAAGCTTATGTCATTCTTAAATTAAAAGGTTACGCCAATTTGAATTTTGAAAAAGGATGTTCAAATTTGGAAACATTTGCTAAACCAATGTCCAATCTTGGAATGTCTTTTCAAAACCTTAGTTTAACAACAATTATAGTGGTTTAAAGGTTCAAATGTTCTTGGAAAAATGGGTCAAGTTTTCACTAATTCTAAAGAAATCAAAGTTGAAAGGAGAAATATATTTATTGATTTAAAAAGGGAAAATAATTAAAAAGGGGGAAAAAATGTTTACCCATCCCAAAAAGAAGTTGGTTAGAAGGGGCAAAATAAGATGTCCACCCCCAAGTCATATATAGAAATGATATTAAAAGATTGTTAAATATGACTTCCCATTAAATATTAATAAATTTAATGTTTAGAATGAGTTTATTGATTCTAACTAATTTCATAAACATAACATTGATATAAATAATATAAACTTGTTTAACTTTGATAAAATGTTGTGATGGACTTTTTTTTTCAATGATGATTTGAATATGTTTTAAATTATGATTAAAACATGTCCACTAAAATATAACAAAAAAATTAAGATGAAACTCAATGGTGTTATGTCTTTATATTTTATTGAAATAATTTAAATGATTAATATTTATTTTATTTTTACTAAAATCATCATTATTTTGAAAATAAAAATACTCAATTATAAAAATAAATGTCAATACCTTTTATAATTATAATTATTATGGAATTTCATATCAATTTTTTTGTAATTTTTATTTTCAATACACACCAAAAAATATTACTCATGTCAAATTAAATGTTACCATTTGTTAGGACTATGAACATTATGAAAATTAATCAATATTAAATCCATTGAAAATATATATGGATGTAAAGTATGATTTAACAACTTGGGTTTGTTGTTCATTACCAGTGACATTGAACTTCATGATTATGTGTTTGGGGATTCATATATTGTGCAATGTAAATCTAGTGTGGATGTGTGTATTTCAACTAAGATCCAATGGTTGTTATTTATGAAAACGTGTTATAAACATGTGGATAAGTATCTATGTACGGTTCTTATTGCATATGTGTGTTGTTAATATCCTAATGGTTGTAACATCTTTGGAACTACAATATGTGTTTGATAATTGACTTGTGTTTAATTGTTTATTGGTTTTTATGGGTTATTTATTGACATGGACAATACAAATTATTACATTTTTATTAAATATGTTTGAGTTAGATATATTTATAAGTATTATATATGATGATTAATTCATTACATATTACACATGTAAAATTTTATTTTACTTGGTAAAATTACAACTTATTATAATCATAATTAAATATGATACACAACTTGAAAGTGTTTTGACAATTGTGACACATCAAAGTCCTAAGGGATTGCGGGGGTGGCCGCAAAAACTCAAGTATTTGGGGTACTACAAAGTGGAGGAGTACTAGTTGTTTGTAATGTGGTGTTTATCGTACATTTTAGACCACCTTGATTTAGGAATTGACTATGTTGGGGGGTTTAGGGGTGTTGTTAATAGAGGTCTGTTTACTATTTACTGTTTTTAATTTTATGTCTGTTTGGGACCAGAGAGTCCATTAGACGAAAGGTAGATCATGGAGGATAGACTGTCCTTTGGTATTGGCAGCATGCCACAAATTTGGCCAGGGTGACCGTGTTCGTAGTCTGCATGAATTTAGCAAGAGTGCTTGTGTGGGTGAGGGGTAGGGTCAAACAAAAGTGTTCCCTAACTTTCTGCGTATTTGGACAGATAAGGAGCAAGTGCTCTTCATCCTCTACCTTCCCCAAGTCGCAGCCTCGACAAAGCCTCTCTATGTATGGCACACCCTTCCACACACCTAGCATTGCCTCAAGCTGTGTGTTGCCACATCGAAACCCGGCCAGAGCTTTCCGCAGTTGGACATAGTTGATGTCACACAAGTATCTTTCACTTTCGTACAACATACCCTTGAAGCGCAAGTATCTTGTTTGCACGTTGGTCCCAGTCTCGCGGATAGTAAAGAGGTTTTCAATGAAAGCCAGTCACATATTATCCTTCAACCTTTTTACATTCAACATTATGTGGGGGAAGCTTGGAGGGGGTGGGATCCCAACCTCCTGGTTGATCGGGCCTCTTGTTGTAGATCTACCACCAATTGGCTACACTAGCCTTGCTAGACAGGTCGGATGTATGTGCGTTGACCTAGGAACTGTTCCCAACAATAGTTCAGTAGTCCCCGCTTGGAACGCATGGGTCGCTACAAGTTGAAGTGTCGTTTCCAGCGGTGATTGAACCAGAGGTAAAAAGCTTGTCACCTCTTGGGGCTGATTCTAGAGTAGCCATTTTTTCACGGATCCAGCCCAACATTTCTTTCCCGCAACAAGCATAGCGAACTCGGCTTCCCATGCCTTTCCTAAGATGCGGTCTTTAATGACCGTGCTCACACGATTATAGTACAACAATGTTTGTCCCCATGCAAAGTGTTCAAAGGGGAATTTGCCAAGTTCTGCCAGCACGATGGACGTGCTGGTAGTTTTTCGCACCCTGAGTAGGGACTTGAGGAACCCTTAGTACACTACTTCAATAGCTTCTATTTTCTTAGAGTCCACCCAAATCTCACAAATGTAACTTGATGTGGAACGCACCAACGTGTTGAAGAGGTCACAACGTAACTTAACGTCCATAATACGTAGTTCTGCACAACGGTAGTTCAGTGCGAATAGCGAACGCTTGCTAGCAGCTACTAGATGTTCCACTGCACTATCCATGTTCGGGGTGGTCTTGAGTAAAATCCCCAAGTAGTTAAAGGTCTGTACGTGCTCAATAATGTCACCTTCAAACACAAACTTTTGGCATGGGTCAACAAAATTGAACACCATGACTTTTGTTTTTTTCACGTTCATTGTAAGTCCACGTTCAACACAGAACTACTAAAGTGTGTCTAACTGTTATTGTAGTCCCACCTCCGACTCCCGATATTAAAGCAAGGTCATCGACAAAAAGTAACAACCATACGTGCACATCTGCCAAGATCACTGCATCGCATTCTCTGTCATCTAAACACCCTTCTAGGGCATCCAAATATAGCCCAAACAATAGGGGGTTGAGAGGACAACCTTGTTTCACACCTTGCTGGCACCTGAAGCTGGAGGTGATACCCTCGCTTGGGTGGTTGATGCGTATGGTATCCTTGGCATACATCGCCTGTAAGCATCACAAGAAGCGTCCCTTCACCCCAAGGCTAGCCAACACCTACCACAACGCTTCACGCGGCATAATATCGAACGCCTTCTTTAAGTCCACAAAGCAACAATAAAGTGACTTATTTTTTGCCTTGTTCTGTTCTATCAAAGTTCACAATATGAAGAGTTGGTCAATAGTGCGGTAATCTTTGCGAAACCCAGCTTGACCTTTGGCACGCAGTCCATGTTGTTCAACCCATTCGCTCAGCCTTTTATCAAGGATAATAACGAACAACTTTGCTAGGATAGGCCCAACCGTTATCCCCCTGTAGTTGTCAAATTTAGAGGCATTGCCCCTTTAAAGAGCGCGTGGACCACCCCAATGGAAAGGGCTTTTGGAAAGCCCTTTGCCAAAAAGCAATTGAACGTTGTCAATAGTGGCATGTGTAGCAATTCTCCCACATCCAAAATGAACTCAGCTTTCATACCATCCAAACTGATTATTCGGTTTATTCCAATGTCACTTACAACAATATGGGTGGAACAAGGAGGCCATGGCTCGAAATATATTTGCTACTTGAAAAGTCCAGGTGGAAAAATGCCTATAGGCCCTAACTCCTCCCTTCTAAAGCATGTGGTAGGTGTGTACAAAAGAAAATTTTCATGATTCATATTAAATGACAATGTACATTCTAATATTTGATGTTAGTTATGTTTTAACTTGTTGCATTTTATTGATGCAAGGAATGGGGAATTATTAGATGATATAGTGAGGCACAAATCCCATGATGTGTAGTAATGTTATTCATTCAAGAGGCAAGTTACCGCATATATGGGTATTTCCATGAATCAAAAAGTCAATGAAGTGTCTTACATCAATTTCTTTATATGTCACTCTTTTACCCTTGCATATACATTTTTACAAGAGGACCATGATGGGTTTCTACCACATCAGAGGGCCTTGAAGGACCTTCATACACACCTCTAATGCTCAAGGGATTATTGCAAGCCCCCAATTAGGTGGCATGTTTGTTGTGCAATAATTGCACAATCACAAGATGTTATAATACAAGTATCAAAGTTGATGTCAAAAGTACACCCTTGTGAGTGCTCAAGGATGATTGAAGAAAAGGGAATATTCATTGGTCCCAAATGCCCCACTTAGAAAATAATGGGTCAAGACACAAGTGTGTATTTGAAAAAATATCGGTGAGACAAAAACATCTTGACTAATAGAAACATGCAACGTTTCGATGATGAATTCGTAACCTATGATTCCTAATACTTGGAGGCAAAGAATATCATGTGGGGAATTTGGTTTTGGTGAAGCCACATTCTTCAGATGTAAACCATCAATGGGTGCTGAAAACGAGAATCTTCAAAATTTTCATCCATGAATTATAGGGAATCATGAAGACATTTTTCTAGGTGGCCTACTATGATCAATGGGTGGAGACACATGATTCAACCATCCCTTTCATACATGAAATCACTAGTATGCAAATATTTAATACACATGTAAGGCATATTTGTGTAAAGCCCATGGACAACTTATGTACCAGTTCATCACAATGCCTATTCCACAATCACAAGGTCGATATATGGTGGCTTATGAATTTGAGGACATTATGTGAAAAGAACATTTGTTAGAGGCAGGACAATCTATGTGCTACCCACCATATCTTGAAATAGGGGTCACTACTACAATTCCTATTTTTAAAAACTAACCAAGTATACTATATGGGTTTGTTTTTACTAAAGGACATGTATTTTTTACTAGAGGCCAAATGCTTGAATGACAATGGGTATTTTTTGACTAATCAATTTGACTAAAGTGACCGATTTGACAATTAATCAAATTGGACATCTAGTCAAATTGGACTTTAAAATACCACCTAGTCAAATTAGTTAGTGGCTTAATCAATAAGAACACCAAATCTAATGAAATTGACAAATTTCCTAGTCAATAAAGACACTTATTATATTCAATCAATAGGGCTAACTAAGTAAGCTTAATCAAAGTGGCCAATGGCCTAGTCAAAAAGGCTAATTACAAATTTTAATACTAGTTGGGTATCTTGGGACTACATTTATCATTTTGATTATATTTGACCAATTAGAAAAAAATTTGAAAAAGGTAATAGGTAATTAAAAATAACTAAATGAATCATGACCAAATTAATTATGATCAAACTAATTATTTACACATTGCTTATCTAACTATGGTTAAATTGACTATATTTAAATTTGTTATGGCTCAACTACTTGTGAAAAAATTAATTAAAATTAAAACTAACCATAATTAATCTAACCATGGTTAATTTAATCATGTCCAATTAACCATAGTTTGCATATGTTTTAACCATGGTTAGTTTAGCCTTTTTTAATTTAGCCATGATTCATTTAACCATAATTAATTATTCCATCTTTTTTTTTACCATATTTAGTTTAATTATGGCTAATTTAGCCATAAGTTATATAGAAATTATAAATAGTTTGACCATGGTCAATTTAATAATACTTGGTTTAGCCTTAGTAAATTTAACCATGATAATTAATTTAACAAAATTAATTTAACCAATACTAATTAAGCCATTGTTGGTTTTGCCATAATGAATTTAACCATGGTTACTATAAGCACAATTAAATTAGCTATATTTATTTTTAACATATTATTATTTTACCCTAATATATTTAACCATAATCAATATACTCGTTATTAATTTAAAATTATTGCTAATTTAACCATAGTTGGTTAAGCCATAACTATTTTAACCATTTTTATTTTAACCATAAATATTTCATTCATGTTTATTTTAATCGTAATTTATTTTCCCATAAAAAATTTATTCAATAGTTAGTTTAGCCATATTAATTTTATTAGTGGTTAATTTAGCCAATTTTTTTCACTCATGGTTAATTTAACCTTTTTAAAATTAGCCATGTTTAATTTTTCCATAAATATATTTAACATTTTTATTTTATCCATAATTATTTCAGTCATTTTTATTTTAAACATAATTAATTTATGCATAATTGGTTTAGCCATAAAATATTTATTCATTAATTAGTTTAACCATTTTTAGTTTAGCCATGGTTAATTTTGCCATAATTATTTTAACCAATTTTTAGCCATAATTACTTCATTCATATTTATTTTAACCATAATTAATTTATGCATAGTTAGTTTAGCCATTTCTAGTTAAGTCACAATTGGTTTAACCAAAAATTATTTATTCTTTTGGTTAGTTTGGCCATATTTATTTTACTCATGGTTAGTTCAATCATTTCTAATTTAATCATGAAATATTTATTCATTGGTTATCTTGGTCTTTCTTTATTCATAGTTAATTTCACCATGTTTATTTAGATATGGTTAATTTAACCATAATTAATTTAGTCATGGTTTATTTTCCAATATTATTTTAGATTTTTGGTTGGTTTAACCATTATTAGTTTAGTAATCATTAATTTTTCCATAATTATTTTAGTTATAGTTGGTTTCACTACTACAAAATGTGTCTTAATTCACTCTGGGTTTCATTAGATTTTGAATGAATTTGGACATTCTTATGTATTTAAATTGTTTAACCCCATAGTGAACATGGACCAATTGTTATGGACAATGAATTGTTTCACTAATACCTAGTGAAACAAGGTTATTCTCAAATGAAATACAAATTTACTAAACCATTCACTTGCTAATTCATTCACTAACCAACATGGAAATCAATTAAATTTTAATTACTTAACATATAATATTATTGATAATTTCAATTTTTTAAACCAATGATTTATTGACACATGTCACTACCTAAGCTAGGTACATAGGCCACATAGTCAACCTAAGCACCTATTTTAGGAATTCAATAAGAGAATATTCAATCAACATACCATTGTTGACCACACACAACACCACTCATGAGGTTTAATTCCCTTGACCTTTGGAATAGAAGTGAAAACCCTTACCATCAAGCCACCCCACTTGTTGTGATATTATGTTACATTACATTTTATTTTAAACATTAAAAAACATAAACTTTGAAAATTCATATTTTATTGAGATTTTGTTCAAATGAAGTGATTCGAGTTTACTTTTTAAAAAATTTGAATAATGTACATAATTACATTTATTTCCTTTTGAAAGTTTAAAATTATTTGAACAAAACAAAAGTTGAATATCATTATTTGGTAACATTTCAATGACCATTCTTTTGAAAAAAAAAAAGTTCAATAAATGTTTTTTTTTTTTTGTTAATATAATAATACTACCTATGTTAAACTATTTTCAATAATTATATGGTTTTTTTCATTAATTTAAATTATTTCACCTTACATTATTCACGACTATTTATGGTTATTTTCAATTTTTTGGTTATTTTTTATTATTTCACCCTAGGCTACTTTTGGTTATTCTAAGTTACTTTTGGCTATTTTAGTTTAGTTCACCTTAGGCTTATTTTGGCTATTCTATGTTATTTTTTGTTATTATAAATTATTTCAATTTAAGCTACTTGCAATTATTATAAATTACTTTTGGCTATTGAAGGCTATTTCACCTTATGTTATTATTGACAATTATAATTTATTATAGGTTATTTCACCTTAAGTTATTTTTTTCTATTATAAATTATTTCACCTTATATTATTTTTGGCAATCCTAAGCAATTCTAATATATGGTTATTAGTTATTCTTTTATTATGGCTATTGGTGGTTATTAATGGCTATTGTTACCTACTTTATACGTGCTTATTAATCCCTATTAGTGGTTATTATATTAATGGTTATTGGTGGTTATTCTATTAATGGCCATTAGTAGTTATTTTATTAGTGGCTATTATATTAATGGCTATTGATGGCTATTATATTGATGGCTATTAGTGGCTATTCTATTAATGCCTATTAGTGGATATTCTATTAATGCCTATTAATGACTATTAGTGGTTATTCTATTAATGCCTATTAATGGATATTCTATTAATGCCTATTAATGACTATTAGTGGTTATTCTATTAATGCCTATTAATGGATATTCTATTAATGCCTATTAATGACTATTAGTGGCTATTCTATTAATGCCTATTAGTGACTATTAGTGGTTATTCTATTAATGGTTATTAATGGCTATTCTATTAATGGTTATTGATGGTTATTCTAATAATGGTTATTGATGGTTATTCTAATAATGGTTATTGATGGTTATTCTATTAATGGTTATTGATGGTTATTCTAATAATGGTTATTGATGGTTATTCTATTAATGGTTATCGATGGTTATTCTATTAATGATTATTGATGATTATTGTGTTAATGGTTATTGATGGTTATTCTGTTAATGGTTATTGATGGTTGTTCTATTAATGGCTCTTGATGGTTGTTCTGTTAATGGCTCTTGATGGTTGTTCTATTAATGCCTATTAGTGTTTTTCAATGCGTATTATATTAGTGACTATTGGTAGCTATGATATTGGTGGATATTGGTTCTTATCAATGTCTATTATATTAGTGACTATTAGTGGTTATGATATTGGTGGATATTGGTGGTTATTAATGCCTATTATGGTAGTGACTATTGGTAGTTATTCTATTGGTGGATATTGGTGGTTATTAATGCCTATTATGGTAGTGACTATTGGTAGTTATTCTATTGGTGGATATTAGTGTTTATCAATGCCTATTATAGTAGTGACTATTGGTAGTTATTCTATTGGTGGATATTAGTGTTTATCAATGCCTATTATAGTAGTGACTATTGGTAGTTATTCTATTGGTGGCTATTAGTGTTTATCAATGCCTATTATATTAGTGACTATTAGTGACTATTAAGGGCTATTGGTGATAATTATATTAGTGGTTATTGGTGGCTATTATATTAATGGCTATTGCTAGATATTTTATTATTGGATATTGGTGGTTATTAATGGTTATTGTATTATTGGCTATTGGTGGCTATTGTATTAATAGTTATTGGTGATATTTTATTATGGATATTAGTGCTTATTAATGATTATTTTATTGTGGATATTGGTGTTTATTAATGACTATTATATTAATGGCTATTGGTGAATATTCTATTGTGGATATTGGTGGTTATTAATGTTATCATATTAATGGCTATTGGTGGCTATTTTATTAATGATTATTTATGGTTATTCCATTGTAAGCCATTGGTGGTTATTTTATTAGTGGTTATTGATGGTTATTTTATTAATGGTCATTAGTGGTTATTGTATTATAAATTATTGTTGGATGTTTTCTATTATAATATCATAGGCTATTGATAGTTATTATATTATAGGGTATTTTTAATTATTTTTCATAGGTTATTATTTTATATTCTAAGTTATTTTACCCTAGGTTATTATATTTTATTTTAAAATATTCTAAGTTATTATACTTATAATAAAATAATTTAGAATAACATAAAGTAAAATAACCTTGAATAACTTAAGGTACAACTTAAAATAATATATATTAATTTTAAATAAAATAACCTAGGGTATAGCTTTAAATTAATTGAATAATTTAATTTAGAATAACTTAAAAGCTTATAATAAAGTAGTTAAGATATCTTAAAGTAAAATAACGTATAATAATTTAAGGTACAATAATTTACGATAGTTTATAATAACATAAAAATATAAATTGGAATAATTAAAGTGGCTTAAAATAATATAAAGTATATCATAAAGTAGCATAAATGGAATTTTTTTAAAACATAGAAATAAATCTATTTATTATAGTAAATTATAATAGTGAATTACATTAAATAGCAATGAAACATGATGTTTACATAGTGATATTATAATGAAATAACTTCATTGGGGTGAAATCATTAAAATGAAATGAACTTATTTCACTTTTAAGGTCCCATACTGATTTAGGCTAATAAATTGCACCCCACTTTTGTAGTAGTGTGTGCATACCCTAAGATATAAAACTTATGACCAAAAATTCATACAAAATCCAAATGTATGTGACAAAACACACTCATAATATCTTCAATTCTACATGGTCAACCCTCATTCTTGTTTTGTGTTTGAAACACATTTTTATTGGATGTTACCAAACTCATAATGTGTTTCCACATTTGTTCCCTCTTGCCTTTTGTGCATATAACTCCCACATAATGTTTATATAATTGCAATAAATCACACAAATTTATACCATTTATGATTTTTGCATCAATAAATAAATAAATAGGAAATTGAACACCATGCATAGTATTGAAACAATTCCATCGTAATTGTTTCCACATGCTAAATGCAAAAGGAATTTTTCTATTGTCACCTTTTGTATTGACATTTTTTCCTTTGTTGATAATCCATTCAACAATGTCACCATATCCACATGACATTTAATTAAACAAAACATGTTCATATGTCAATGATATGACATGTTAAGATAACCTTGATATAAATGAATTTCAACCAAAGGGTAATGATGATATGATGTAATGTGTAACATATAATAATTTATCCTTGTTTGCATCGAGATTAAAAATATTGAAAAAACAAATAATGTTTTTTTAATCCTTATGGAACAAGAAATGTTTTTGAATGTTCTTGAAATGATAGACATTAATTTATTATTATATGAAATTGAAACATGAACAACATTGCAATGCAACTTGAATTCAATTCAAATCCTTAAAATACATTATGAAAAATTATGTTTGTCGCAACCACATTGCCTTGCAACTAAAGCTCCAAAACAACTAATATACAACTACATTACAACCATCCCATGGAAATACAAGGAATTCATTTTTTAAAATGCCACGTCATAAAATCGGGGAATTTTATTTTAGTTGCAAGTTAAGTGCAAGAGAAACACCTATATGATAAAATGTATATGCTATATATGTGGTTATAGTCAACCATATTTGACTTTTGGGCAAGTTGTGTTTTAATTACATGTCACAACTACATCACAACTAGTGTAAATCTAACTCTCAATCAACAATTACTTTGCAATTAGTGCTGCAACTAGTGTATGGCTTTGACACATACGATCATGCCACACATGTGCATTTCCACTACCCATTAGATATAAAACTTTCAAGTTGCTTACAATTAGTTTCAACTATGATTCCCATTGGTACAACTAATTGTGCCAATAGGTTCCCATTATAAAAAAACTATAGACCTATTTTTGTGACTAGTGTTCAATTGTTATATTAATGATATTCTAGATACATTGCAATTCGCAATATCATGTTGGCATACATAAACATATATATAACCATAAAATTTCATAAAGGTTGAAAGTATACTTTTGAATTGAAAATAAAGGTAATGTGTATATTCTAAAAAACATTCAATAAAGGTGTACATATGGATATGTCTCTATATACCTCTATGTCTTCTACTAAAATTCATGTTTATTATTTGTTAATAATTTATTAATTATTAATTAATATGTAATATACTTAATTACCACGAACTAATCCATTAAACTAAACAATAAACTATTCATATAAATTCATAATAAATTTAAAATAATTATTTTTTAGCTAATTCAACCAATAAATAAATAAATTTATTATTAAAATTTGATAACTAATTGTTTAATAAATGATTATTTGAATTTACTAATTAACTGGTTATTTAAAATGTATTAATCAATTCAAGTAATTTAGATAATAAAAATATATAATCTAGGTGAGTAATTATTGAATTTTATTTGAATTCAGATGATCAATTATCAAAATAATTGTTTTGATTATTAATTATATGAATTCATTAACTAACTAATTATTTGAATCATATTAATTAATTCAAATAATTATGTCAGATGACTATATAAATTTCAAATTAATTACAAGTTTAAAATGAAACACAAAGCAACTAAATTATACAATTCAATTTGCAACTAGGGTGCAACCAAAAGATTTAACCCATATGCTTTGTTTTCAAAATCCCATCTCATAAACTATATAAAGGAAGTGTCTTTTTTTGTATTCTCACATGAAAACACATGTGCCATTTGGGATGAGCTCATAAAAGCTTAACCCTAAAAGCAAAAGACAAAACAAAATTTTAAAAAAAAAAGTGGTTATTACTAATTTCACCTACCTTTCTACTTTCCTACCTACTTACCTACCTAAGTATTTATATGTATATGTGTATATGTGCGTTTCGAACATTCAATTAAGATGTTATGTGGCAACTTATGATTGTGCCACATATTATAACTTAAGACCATCTAAAATGAATAATCATAATGGATGATGGATATCAATTTCTTTTTTAAAATCACCCAAAAATCCTCATAGTGACACGTTAAATTTTGACGAATGGATAAAAATGACGTCAACATGACATTATGGTTGTAGTCATAGGGGAGTTGCATAGTAATTGAAAATGAATTGTTATAGCAAAGTTGCAATTGAATTGTAATGAGTTGCGCTAAAATGAGATCATATATATAGTGAGTTACATCTTTTGCAACTCATGCTACTTATTCAATAACACTCATGGGTGTAGAAATATAATGAGTTGCAAATGGTCATATCAACTCAAAAACTAAGTTGCAAGCCTAGTTGTAAAACACCCTTTTTTCTCATAGTGATACTGAATTCCAATTCAATTAATTTTGATTTAATTTAATAATTGGATTAAAATTGAATTGAACTCAAATTCAATTAAAGAAAAATGGGATACAAACTGATAAAGAAAATTTTCAAAATCTTCTTATGAATATGGTGTTGGAAAGAAATTTAAAAAAAAAACACAAATATGAAAAAATACCTTTCCATGCCTTTCACTTGGAAATGGACAAAACAAACTCCAATTTGGAATTGTGAAGATGACAACTTATGGAACTTAAAGTTGTCATACTTAAACCAATTTCGATGAATCATCATCAGTGCAACTGTTTTTCAATTATGTTTAGCAAAAAAAATAAAAAATAATTTACAATTGGACATTGTACTAAATAATCAACTTATTGTGCTTGAAAACTTCATTCAATTTTTTTGGCATGACATGTACTTATTTTCTAGAATTTTTACAATTCTAAAAATAATTAATTTGTGCATAGGTATTATTATATTTCAAAATTTGGACATTTGAAAGTTGAGAGTAAATTACATAAAGGTCCAAGTTATGTAATGTATCCAAGGTCTTCAATTGATGGTAAGATATGGCAATTTGCTTGGAGCACTTGCAAACTTCAATTCTTGAACATGTTGGCATTAAACATGGTTGATTCAAATATATATACCATAGTACTTTGGCAACTTTGAAAATATTTATAATAGTTGTAAAAATGATGAAATTTACAAAAAAAAAAAAAAAAAAAAAAAAAAA
>Ga0209208_10002881_pt1 | contig 24710 bp, 16 predicted proteins | sample S1TSphfallax_3_FD_187694 | JGI IMG/M metagenome (GOLD analysis project Ga0209208, IMG submission 187694) | Host-associated microbial communities from peat moss isolated from Minnesota, USA - S1T2_Fd - Sphagnum fallax MG (SPAdes) (version 2) | ecosystem: Host-associated > Plants > Peat moss >...
TTATGTAATTTTTGACCTGATATTATGCTGGAATATAAGTTTTTGACAAGGATGAGTGATAATAGCACTTAATGTCCGTGTGAAAAGATTTCATTAAAATAGAAGTATTGCATGATTTTCATACCTCGCCAAAGTTCTAGGTTGCAACTAGAGACTTCCATTTTATCTGACAACTTAAGTGAGTTGGAGTCAACATGAGAGATATTGTCAAGCATGGGTAAGTAGCTGATTGGTGAATCACATACCAATTAGATATTGACACATAGAAACAAAGAAAACAATGGACCCTGAACATAATTGTCACAAGTTCACAAAAAAATTACATTGACAGACAATTAATAACTTTCTATGTTTTGGGCAAGTAATTTGTAGAAAATTTATCATTTAAAAATGTCATACAATTGTTGCTGAACCTGAAAAGGCAGTTACAGTAGTCATTGATGCATTCAAATAATTTGTCATGTGAGTGACATCGATTTAGACACACAATCTACAAATGGGTTGTAGTGGAGTTTTACACAAGAGGTCTAAGGTTATGGGTGACTTTGCATATTTGGATAATAACTTCTCTTACGGTAGTACATGTTTTCTTGCAATGCTTGTCCCATGACTAGCCCTTTGGACCCATCAATTCATCAGCTCAAGATATCATTCATTCACATTTGTTCTAATGATTTTTGGATTCACAAAGGTGCATTCACATTCACATTCACAACCATTAGTGCTCTTCCATGTGACCAAGTTTGTAGTGTTTTCACTCACCATCTTTTTGTCCTTCCTCTGTTACAGATTCAACAGACCTCTTTGGTAAACTACACAGTTTGTTCTTACCAGCTTCAAAAACTTCAAATTGTTTTTGATTAGCAGGTTTGGTACTTTGAAGGGGGCTGAACAACAATTTTGAGCGACTGAATTGCCCCAAAAAAGCTAGTTCAGGTTAACTTTTCAAAAGTTGCATTTCTGGAGATGTGACTTGATCTGGGCAATCATTTGCATCTACAGAGACATATATATGAGAGTTCAGAATTCAGTGTACAATTGGATTGAGGCTTCATTCACACAATGTGAGAGATGGGATCTTGGAAGTGAGAATGGAGACTGTTTTTGGAATTCTTTTCACAGGCAGTTGTGAAATAATAGTAAGGGACAAATCATCTACTATTTATACCCTGCCCCAGCTTTCTTTTTTTTCATTTTTCTTTTTCACCCCTTTTTTCTTTTCTTTTCCAATTTTCTGATTTCTCAAAAGTGGAGAATTTTTGCTGGAAAAATACATCTTGCACTGAAAAAACACAAATGTTCAAACAAGCAGTTTGCAATCACTGCCCTGCCTTCCTTGCCAGGGTTGCCTGAATATCCTTTTGACATACCTGGGGATCTTCAGCAATCTTGTTGATGTTGTGTGGTGGTGGTGCTGTTGCATGTGCATAAAGTACCAACGGACAATTTGGCAATCATTCGTGACCATGAAAATCAGCATGAACAGAGAGATTCAACTCCTGTTTACAAGGACCCCAGCCTTGACAATTTGCATGTAAGTAGTGAGCAAGATCACAATGAAATGCCTAGGGCCAGAGTAGTAAACTAGTCACCCCCTGTGGATGCCCCTCAATCATGCTCCATTGACATTATGAAACGAGAAACGAGCCGCTCATCCTGTAAAACCCTTTTGGGCTATGTTCAAACAGAATCATTCATGATCATGGAACCATGTAACATGGTTAGACAATTTTGATGAAAAATAAGTTTGATCAATGAAGTTGTAGGGGAGGTTCCCCTGCGAGTGAGTGGGTTCTCTTGGGCATGCATGAGCTTGAGGGTGTTGCTGAACCTTGGGAGAACCCATGAGTATGGGAACCTCCACATGTGTATGGGAATGCAGGAACATATAAAAATAGGAGGATCTTCCAGGGCATAATGCCCTAGGGTTTTTCTCTTGGGGAGATCTCTCAAAATACACATAGAAATAAAAAGATAGCCATTTATGTAGCCTATTGAGTACAAGTTGATCTCCTTTGGCCACTCACAAAATTCATGGTTGAAGCCAAAATTGAATCCCAAATCCTACTACGCAGATGAAAAAAATCTCTTTCCTTTGGGCCAAGATGAAACCTTGTATGTTACCCGTCAGATCATATGTTGATGGTTCTTTAAGTTATTCGCACGTTTGTGTGTTGACTTGGAAAGTGTTTATGCCCATCTCTTTGGAGACATCCCATTATAATAAATACGTTTGTGCATGATTTAATGATATCAACAACCAAGTTTCTTGTATAGTTGTGAGCTTTTTATGTCTTTGCTTTCAACATGAAGGGATTTCATAGAGTGGTCAGCCATAGAAAGATGACCTGGAACTCTCAATTAATTTTCAATAGGGTGCAGGAATTTTCATGGAGTGGTTTCGTAGAGTGGTCAGCCTTTCAAAGATGATCCAGAACTCTCAATTAATCTTCAAAAGAGTGTGGGGCTGAACATCCACACGATTCAGACATCTGAAGAAGTTGCCTGCAATGAGTAGCTGAAAACTGGTTCAATGTCAACTGTGGCCCTACGGCAAGCACAGTGGTTGAGCTTGATTGGAGCTGACAATAAGGAAATGTTTTTCCTTTTGGAAACACGCCCAATCCATCCATCCTTTTCTGGCCATTGAATCACGATTTTCAGCTTCCAACACTCATCATTTCTACAAGTCAACAGGGTTAGGTTAGTTGATCCATTCTTTACCCACCATTCAATCACAATTTCCAGCTTCCAACACTCATCATTTTTACAAGTCCAGGCTGAAGAGGTAGTTGCCATGGAATCTGATGTTACAAAATAGTACCCAAACCAATAAGTACTCTCTCTCCAACATGGATTATGTGACCCAGCGAATAATCAGTGCACCATGGGTTGAAATGCTGTTCAAATTCAGTTGAGGACAAAACCACAACTGAGTTACAAAGGTTCTTATTGTGTGAACCCTTCCCAATTCCACCTTTCCCTACCACATAGGTACCCTACCATACAGGTACCTATGACTGATGTTTCACACAAAATAATTCACAAAAGGTATAGTAGAAAAAAATGAGAACTTGATTCATAGTTGTCGAACTTGTTGACAATTGCATTCCCAACTTGTTTATTGTCCCAACTGTTGGGTTATTATTACAAACACACAACACAAGATGTACTTTGCATAATTATTCCTCAGCTGTTGAAATTGGGGAAAGAATCGATTTAAAATTAAATAAATATTAGGCAAAGAAGTGTCAATTGTCAATCAAAGGTAGGGTACCTATGTAAGTGGGTAAAGTTTCATAAGTATTATGTAATGTGGAACATACCGGATACAATCCGTTGTGCCAACTAAGGTGCCAAAAGATGAGGAATTTAAGCAAGCTAGAAAATATTGAATGAATGGCAAAACAAACACAATGGCCTAGACTCGGTGCATTCTCTAACCTAATGGTTTTCATGATTTGCTGGAATGTTCATGTAACCCAAGAAAACTTGTCCATTATGCCTTGTAAAAGCATCTTCACTAATTACCCTGCGAACACATACTACAATGTTAGTATCCAAACCCTTTTGCTAAACTCCCCCATGAAATGTGTTGTTTGAACAAAATGTTCATTGCCAATAGTGCAGCAACACAAACATTATAGCTGCATGAATTACAATTGTTGCTTTTTTTTGCACATTCCGAATCCGCCATTGTTGTGAAGCTCTAAGATCTTCCTTTGCAACTTTTTTAAGGACATAAAAGAAAGCAAGACTAATGAATGGCGAGAGGGTTGTTTGCACAATTTGAAGAAAACCTTGGTGATGATGGGGAAGAGTCATTTCTACAAGGAGTTTTATAGTAGTTTGTTCAAACTTTGGAAGATGAAAGGTGTAGGCATGGTGATAGCAAAGTGGGGCACACAAAAAATCCACCGAAAGAGGAGAAGCTTGAGGATGAATTAGTTTGCTCCTTCACGAATGTATAGTGAGGAACTTTTCAAATGTCAATACAAGATGAGTTGCAAACTTTTCATGAAAATATTGCAAGCTATTTTTTACTATGCCAATTTTTTCTTGCGAAAGTGAGATTGCACAAGGAAGCTTGCATTGTCTTCAATTTAGAAATTTATTTTGCACGCTTGCATATAGAACAAGGGATGATACAATAGATGAATACTCTTAGCTTGCCAAAAGTACAACAATGGAATCTATGAAATGGCATGTGCATGCCATAGTTGCAATTTTTCAACTAAGGTGCCTTTGAAAATTCATGAGAGTAAATATAAAAATTTAGGTCAATATTAATGTAGAAAATGGCTTTTCAAACATGTTTGCAAGCTTTGAGTGTATGCACTCTACGACGCACTCCCAAGTTCTTTAATAGATTCAAATGTGAATTTGAAGTGAAAACAATGGAAGAGCAAGGAGTTGGGGACTTGCTCCCTAGTTCATAGCATTTTGGGGTAGAGGGGTGTGTTGGAGCTTCGAGATGGGACTAGGAAGAATGACAAGCACTTAATCATTCATACGAACTTGCACGAAACTAAACAACAAGTTGGTTAGTGCATAGTTGGAACACTTTTGGTGTTAGGATGAGCCATGGGTAAATTCAGACTCACAAGACTCACCATGGCCCGAACTTGGGGGAAGCCACCACCTTCCTCCTTATAATATATTATGTGCCTCTCCACGAGGCCCACATCCAAATGGCATTTTGTCCGAAGACTCCCAAATCTCGAAATTCCCAAAGTTGGGATTCCCGCAACTTTGGGGTTATATAACTTTGTGTGCAAACCTTCGATTGAGATGAGGTTTGAAGCAAAGTTGTAGCCCTTGTCGAGATATTTTCAACGGTATGTCACATGCCACCTGCACACAAGGAAATCAGATCAATTCTTGACTTTTAATGGTCAAAAGTCAAATTGCCAATTTGACTCCCAACCTTTTTTTGGCCATAACTTGTGTTTAGGTGTCCAAATGGGTCATGCGAGCCCATTTTAAACATTTATGTTTCAATAGCTTTCCAAAAACATAAAGAACTCTTCAATCCATTGGGTTTTGACCCCTGCAATCGTTCTCTGAAGATTTAAGAGTCCATTGGGATTCCAAATTCCCAAAGTGGAAGCTCCCTTGGGAGTGTGAGGGTTCATTCCCTCACACTATCCTTCACTCCAAGGCTTCCTCTTGGCCTACAACCTTGCAAGCCCTTGCCTTGGTCGCAAGCCCAAGCCTAGGGTTGCAACATTATAGGTGGAAAAATTGTTTGATTCGATGCAAAAGTAATTCAAAACAAAGATGGAAATATATCCATAATTTTGAAAACAATTGTAATCCAATCCTTTTGGATGTGGCATGCAATTTTTGTCAAGTGGAAATAATGATACTAACTTATTAAATCAGTCACCCATGGTTATAAACATGTTAAATAGGGCAAATAATGATTTGAGGTTCAAAATGAATGGCAATGTCCACCTTTGATACTATCTTTTGTTATATGGTATCTATATTTTGTGGTCTTGCTTTGTGCAAACCATACATGAACCTCAAGATGAAAAGAAGTAGCAATTTGTAAAGATGTAAGAAAATAGAATAAAATATGTAGGTAGATGTTTGGGTATTGTAATTTAAATATGTTATCATTCAAAGCCTGTGTAGGTTGTGGCAAATGGATGCAATCTACAATTTAATGATGTGTTGTGTGATTCTTCATCATATGATTATAAAAGATGAATGAACCCAAAATTTGGAACCATTGTTTGATGAAGCAAATGTGGCACATTCAAAAAAAAATTTAACCTTCCAAGAATACATGGAAGGCACATCAAAATCAAAAAATTCAAAAGTTCATTACAATTTTAAAATGAATTTGGTGGAACATTTGTGGATCAATTAGGATTAAACATTGAATGAAATACAATTACGCATTGCTTCAATTATGGTGCATTTGTGATTTTTTACAAAGGTTGATCCATAGGGCTCAAAAAAAGGGAAAAAAATACTACAAGACTTTTGTCAAGATAGTTTTTGTAAATAACATTGATTTGAAACAAATTTAAGTGGGAAAAATTGAATAGTCTAATTAATGTAATTCATGTGAGGATGGTGAGTTTTCACATTCAATTGTGTATGCATATTTGGTTTATAACCAAAAACACAAAATATCAATGGACAACCAAACATGTTTTTTGGCAAAATTATTTCATGCACATGTGACCTACACCTAAAGCTAAACATTTTGAACCCATTGAACACAATTTTACGTCAAATAGTTTTAAAAATGAGTTTTTTTCCTCATAGCCCTTTCTTCTAAAGTTTTAAGATTTTTTAATTTTTGTATACTTTAGCTTTTCATCAAGTTCATTTAATGAACATGTACTTTCATATAAGGGGCCATGTTTTTATTGTACAAAAAGTTTGAAATCAATTATATGACTTTATCATAGTTATGACATTCTTGGTGCGAGAATGTTATGGAAGCCCAAAGAAGCAAGAATTTTAAAGAATTTTATAGAATTTTAATTGGTAAACATTGTAATTTGGTAAACATTCGCGGGTAAAAAATGTTATGACAAGGTGCTAAATGAAGAATTTTTAAAAAAATTAAGTTGCAAAATGAAGAATGTCAACACTAGGGACTTTATGCATTCCTTTTGATTCCATTAAAAAAATGTAGTTTAAACATTTGATATAGTTAGATTACAGGACTCAAAATGACATTTACATAATATCCAAATTATTTTTATTAATATAACAAAACATCATTTCATCTATTGGCATACAACAATCCACTATAATTATAATGTAAGATAAACAAAAATCCAAAGTTGTCCTTTGTAATCTTTTAAATACAAGTCATTCCTTTTTGGTACCCCAATTATGAATACACCTGTAACATTTTTGTGTTTGTGTATGTTTCAATTTTTTTCCATGGTCTTTTATATTTTGTGAGTTCCAATGATGACTAAACGAAAATGAAATTTTTTATGGGATCCAGCATTAGCAAAAAGAAAAGGTGTTTGTGATTTCTTGTGGGATTCAGCCATGGCTAGAATTGGAGAGTGTTTGTGATTTTTCATGAACTTTAATAATGGCTAGGGAAGAGAAGAAAAGGGTGCTTGTGGTTTTTTTATGTAATTCAATCATGGCCATAATCAAAAGGTATTTATGATTTTTTGTGGGATTTAATAATTGCCAAAACTTAAAGGTGCTTGTGATTGAAGGTTAGAACTAAAAATTGCTTCTGAATTTTCTTGAACTTCAGCAATGACCAAAAAAAAAAGTTATCTATGAATCTTTTTTGGGTTTCGTGATGGTTCAAATTTGAAGTGCATATGTTTTTTTTCAAAAATTTCATCAATGGCAAATTTGTAACACTTAATTTTGGTTTTGGTGGGTTTTTTATGTGTTTTGTGACGCACCCCCCACACTCCTTGAAAGACTCAAATGTGAGTCTGAAAATGAAAACAACGAAAGAAGGAATTGAGGTACGTTCCTTAGCTTACAACATTTTGAAGGTAGAAGGGTGTGTTGGAGCTCTGGGATGGGGATTAGAACAAGTGACAAGCAGGTTAATTATTCATACAAACCTACACAACCCAAACAATAAGTTGATTAGTGCATAATTGGAACATTTTTGGTGCATGAACGAGCCACGAGCATACATGGATTCACAAGATTCATCACGGTCTAGACTTGGGGGGGAAGCCATCACCTTCCCCCTTGTAGTATTCTCTATGATTAACCACAAAGGTTACATCCAAATGTCATTTTGTCTCGAGACTCCCAAGTTGGAAGTCCCGAAATTCCCAAAATTGAAACTTTTGGCATTTTGGAGGGCCAAAACTTCTTTTGCAAACCTGTGATTGAAGTTATGTTTAAAAAAATGTTGTAGCCCATGTCGATAACTTTCCAATGATATGCAACACACCACCTACATGCACATATTTCAAGGCGATTCTTGATTTTTAATGGTCAGGAGTCAAATTGGCACTTTGACTCTTGGCCTTTCTTTTGGCCATAACTTGTGTTTAAAATAATCAAATGGGTCATGCAAACCCATTTTAAACATCTAAGTTTTAAGAGTTTTTCAATGGTATAAGGAACTTTTTAATCCAATGAATTTTGACCCTTGAAATACCTCTCTAAAAATTCAAGAATCCATCAAGAATCCAACTCCCAAAGTGGGAGCTCACTTGGGAGTGTGTGGGTTCATTGCTTCACATTTTCCTACATTCGCAGGAGCATGAAATGTGACTCCCGACCTTCTTTCTCGACTTGTACCTTTACAAGCCTTTGTCTTGGTTGCGAACCCAAGGCTAATCTCACAACATTTTGAGCTTTAATAGTAAGGAGTCTACCATTATGTTTGTCAACTCCAAACTTGGAATTCCAATTATAAAAAGTTCAACATTATTCTAATCTTGGAACTTTTACTTTGGGAGTCTATCATTGCCACATCACTAAAACCTTGGAGTTTTAAAATTTTGTAAAATTTAAAGCTTGAAGCTCCAAGTTTTTGTGTTTTTTTTTCATCACAAACTTCCATAATGGAAATAAACATCACATTCACCTGTTGCCAACCTTCACCACTTTTCTATGGAACCTTCCATTGTTCACCAAATTGTAAAGCTTAGCATGGAATTTATCAAAGCCTTGCATAAAAATATTGTTTTTCATCATTAGTGGGGTTGGGTTTTCACAATGATTGTCATTGGTGGGGTTGTGTTTTCCACAAAAATCCCCCTTAAAAAACATATTTTCCCATTGTAGGTGCTTTCAAAGCATACAAGCATATATGCTTTAAGGGTGTTAAAAAGAAATAGAAAACCATTGCATAAGTAGGTAGATGCATGTGGATGGTTACACCATTGTTAGTTGTGATGACATGCATAAAATGAAAAGTATTTCTTATCCTCATTCCATCCATTTAGTTTGGGTGCACCAATAAATGTTATTTTAAACATATCTTCCAAAACTACTCCTATTTTCTTTGTTAAGTCACCATAACTTTCACTCTAGGGAAAGTGTGATTGTTACAATGACCCTTGTGACCTCAACGGCATATATCATTACCTATAACTAATGTTCAGCACAAAATAATTTGCAAAAGCTCTAGTAAAAAATAAGAATTTTTATTATTATTGATATTTGTCAAAATTATTGAAAAAAACTATTGGGTTACTATTACAATTGCACAACACAAAAGGTAGTTTGCATACTTATTCCTCAACTATTGGAATTCTAATGCCTCACAATCACCTTAAGGTCAAGAAGGTCTTTATAAAATTTTAAAGATAGAGATTCTTCTTAAGCAACTTGTAGTGAAGGCCTTTTTTTCCCTTGTGAGGGTGGGGAATGTTCAACAAAAACCCTAGATTCCCATACCTTAGATGATTTTATTAACTAGGTGTATACTATTATTGGGTTGGTATATCAAACTTATTCAATGGGGTAAGTGTAAATAATTTTCTTCAAGAATTATACTAGCTAGGCAAAGGTGTATGGATTTCCAATGAAGTTCAAGGGTAAAAGCATGTAAGCATTGCAAAATTATCAACCTAGGTAGGGTAATGGCATATTTACCTTATCATAGCCACAAGGATAAGAGTGAATAATTTATCATGTACCATATGCATTTAAGTAAGTAAAGGTAGGGCAAACCTAAATATGTATAAAAATGTATACTAATATGGTATATTGCCATGCATAGATAAACAATTAGTTGTGCAATTGGCATTTACAAACATGAACACATGATATCATAACCATCCAAAGAACAATACTTAAACACATAAAATGAAACCATTCCATACCTTGGTAAAGAACAATCTATGTAATGAAAAAAGTTGTGTATGTCAATGTTATTTAGACCCTACTATGAATCACATGTACCGACCTTCTTCATTTGACAAACCTATTCCATACATATCAACCAATGTTGGCCAATTATTGCTTTTTGACATGGGTAGCTTGTTAGGTTTAGGTATCAATAACTTACTAGCCAGATATCAAGTTTTTTGAAACATGGTAAACATCCCTCCCACCTAGTATTGAATTTTCAGATTTCAATAACCTACCAAGATGACAAGGTTATCATCTAGGCTATCAATCCTAAACAATTTTATGATATAAAATTAAAAAAAGGAATTTAAAAAAAAACTACAAACAGTTATCATGTAATTTTGTATAACATACATAACTTTTTAAATCATATAACTGATGTATAACAAGCAATTCTCAATGAAGTATTTGTGAATCGACCCTTATGGATAATTATGATTATTGCTTCAAAAATAATTGATAAGTGAGGTATTATTTTGACATTTATATTGACAATCAATGGGTTTAAATTTTAAAACTTTTTGTGATAACCTACCCACCTAGTTGTTGTCAAAAACCAATAACCATCGAACACGGGTATCAATCTCCCATTCCTTCTTAGTTCTAGACATCTTCCTAAAGCTGGACTCACACAGAGGTGGTAAAGGGGATAAATCTGCTGCCCAATATTTTAACCCAAGGAATGAATATTTTAATTTTCATAGATTTTGGATAATTTAGGGTGGAATAAGGAGGGTAATTTGACCCTTCAATTTCTAAATGTTAAAATACCCCCCCTTGCATTCCCAAGGGCTTGTGATAAAATCTGGGTAAGGATGAAACGCAAATGTAATGACACAATACCATTAACCGCCGAACTCAGTAGGCAATAAAGTACCAATAGTTGATAGTGATGGGTGAGTGAGCGTGTTCGTTCGTGCTTTGTTTTTGTGGTTTTGTTTTGTGTAGGTTTAATATAGAGTGACAACTTGACAATGTTCAATCTTGGCTGGTTGCTATTCATTGCGGGATCATTTAAATTGTTGCTAGTTGGATTTTGGAGGACACAAGTGATGGAGTGATAGAATTGTTGTCATTTTGGAGGAGATGTTGAAGTCTTCTAATGAATGGATAAGTTTCTAACTCCGATTGGTTGTAGTGGATTTTTCAAAGTAGAGACCTTTTGTTAATAGGAAAATTGACTATAAAACTAAAGTGGAGGAAGAACTCGGGGCAAACTTGTTTCTCATTTTTGAAGCATGCAACTTCTATTGACCGCGTGTTTTGACAGTAGGAACATAGGTCTAACAGTAGAAAACAGGGGTGGATTCAAAGATGTGAGGCTCTGAGGCAAATTGGGTTCTTGTATTTAAATGTTTCTATTGTCCAGAGTGATGTGTATGTGGTTGCTGGGGAGAAAGAATACCAAATCGTACGGGAGCTCTGAGGGTAGATCTTGTTTGAGAGAATACATTCCTTGGGAATCTCTGGGCATGAGAATCCAAAACAATGTTTTGTCTGTCTTTTCTCTTAGTCATTTCTACAAACAGTGTATCTTGTTGGAGTTATGTGAATGACAACTATAGATGAGTGAAGGAGGCAATTGTGTTTGTTTGTTACAAGTATCCATTTGGTGTGTCGTGTTGTGTATGGTTTTCATTTGGGCAAATCGTGGCTGTCTATCATTTGTTAAAAGTTGAGGTCATCAAGGATGGGGTATTATTTCAATCCATAGTAAGACTATGTGCAAAGGGGGATAATGGTGCTTATGAGAGAGGAACTGGAGTGCTCTAATCCTTGGACACCCAATAGTGTTAGGTCCAATTGGTAATATTGAGCTAAAGTCATTGATTTGTTGTTTAAGTAGCTCACTGGATTTGAGATTATGAGAAAGCTTGTTGTAGATGAACACCATGATAACAAAAAATTTCAGGCACCTTGGAAACATTTTTCCATATTGCCTTAGATTTTGGGCAAAGTGGAATTTTTTTCAACCTTCATAATATGTGCAAAATTATTTGGGCAACAAAAAAAATCCAAAACTGCCCGAATTTTTTTTCCAACATAGGATTTCCCGGAGTGCAAAAATTTGGGGGCAGAATTGATTTTTTTCAACCTTTCTAATCTGACCAGAATTTTTTTCAAAACTGACCAAATGTTTTTCAAGCATGCTGAAAAACATTTCTCAGGAATTCTCCATAGTGCCCAATGTTTTTGGCAGCATGGAAAAAATCCTAAGTTTCCACAAGCTACTTAACCCCATGGGGGTTAGTTTACTCCTTACAATTTAGTCTTTTTAACCCAGATCAAGGGAGGGTTAAATGAAATAAAAATATCCCTACTAACCCTCAGTGTGAATCCAGCTTCAGGCATTTGGTAGGTATGTCACTGCTAGTAGAGTAAAACTAGATTAGGCAATTACCAGTGTTGGCGGTTCTTTGAATTTGCAAAGAACCGTCAGTTCTGGTTCTTACAATATTTCTGAATCAAAGAACCACCAGTTCCGGTTATTTCAAAAACCTTAAAGAACTGGCAAAGAACTATAATTGATTCTCTGGTCAATTCTTTGATGTTTCATTTTGTTTTGAGAATTGCAGTTCTAAACCGAACTTGGTTCTTCGATTTTTGAGAACCGGTGGGTAAATGGGTATATACGGGGCTGATAATTGAAACATAAGTGAATATATACCCTGGCTGATAACTTACCATTGGTAAGAACCGCCCAACACTGGTGATTACTGCTGGAACTGTGGACAAGCCTTCCTTTGGCTATTGTCAAGTAGCCACAATATCTCTCCCTTTGGACATTCTGGAGATTCCGTACATTATAAAAATTTAAAACAATAGTGAACTAGTGTAGCCTGTGCCGTTGGCCTAAGTGTGAGCTTGTTACCCAACTAGTTTTTCCTTTGAAAACTTTTTTTTTTCTTGGGTAATTTAATTGAATTTTCAATGACAAAAATTACTCAAAATTCAATATATCTTGCACCTCAGGTCTTAAAATTTCCAAATCACCTTCATTAAATCCCACTCACTGGGGTTTTCCAATAATACCAAAGATGTGCCCAAAATCCCTTGTAAATTTTAGTTTTGATTTCAATGAATTTTCATTCAAAAAATTGTTCAACATGCCATAACTTCTCCACCATAGGTTGAAACATTATGACATCAACTTGATGCACCCTTACTCATCGAGAGCTTTCCAATGGTAACAAGAGCACAAGAAGAGGTGCTGTGATTTGTGACAAAGGAAACAAACACACCTTCCTTCATAAGTAGATACCAGATAGCCAAAGTTTGGCCCTGCATTTGGGGGAATGTCCCCCATTTGTGGCTTACCCATGGTAAACATTATGATAACCATAGATGTACCTATATGATGAGGTGGTAGGAGGGATCGGCAGCTCATGCCTAGAAGAGGCCTACAATAAGGTACATTGATAGCTGCCTTCAACTAGGTTGAAGCCACTAGCAATACTTGATTGTATTTCATTTCAATGCATGCCGGTCCAAACTAGAGACCATGCAAGTTCCTAAATGATTTCCTCTTCTTTTCTTCTAGTAATAAATGAGGCACCATCTACATGATTGCGCACTACTTCTTGCAACCCCAAAAAAACCCTACAAATTGCACACTTCCACCTGATTGGCAGCACATTGTCACTACTACTCTAGTCTCTTATTCACCTCAATGGATTCTAATCCATGCACATGTTATGGGAATTTTAATGCCATAACAGATTGGCGTCTTGCTAATGTGGCAACAGGATATTGGACAAGAGCTCCCCAGTTATATTACACATTTTATTGCCATCTTCTGATATTTTTGTATCTCCCTAATACGTTTTTTGCACATTCCTGCTCATTGGTTGGTTGAATCTCATAACTCACCCTCCTATGTGTTCCATAACCTGCAAGCTTTGTGCTACTGTGCAACTGGTTTGTCCTGTAACTTGGGGACATAACCAGTGTACTCTCAAGCTGGTTACCTAGTCCATAGAATGTTATATATTATGTTAAATATTTAGTATCAGGATTGTTTGACATCTTTCTGGGAATTGTTGTCATGAGTTGATGACATTTTTTTTCACATTTTTTGTGCAGAAGTTGTCTTGTAGAGAGTCATGGAAGGGAAGTATCAATGATAAATTGTAATGACACCTACGACTTTTTTTTAAAAATCATGGAGGGCATCCTCGGAATTCTCAAGGGCAACTGGCCAACTGCCTGGGATTTTCCACAGTTCCAGGATATCATCACCTTTTTTCTTTTCAGTTATGCTTTTGTAGAAGGTCACTTATTGCACTACAGTGGTGCATAATGCCAATCAGGTATCACAATCGGTGTCCATTTAGTCATCTCTCTAGAGACTAGGTAGTAGGAGGCATCGATTTATCACCTAATGGCTTTCCATGACCCGCTTCCAAAGTTCAAAAGGCCAGGGTCATTATGGTGCATAATTTTGCTCTCACAATCTGCCTTGCTCCTCTAATGCTAGTAAATCTTTGCAAAATGTTGCAGTTCTCTTAATAACGTATAACTTAATATTTTTTCAAGGTTGGGGCAGCCACAATGTATGTACATGCATAAACAAAACTCGTTCTCATGAAAAATGGATGTTAAAATAGAACCTTTTTATTTGATAAAAGCTTTATTACATTATTTGTACGTTATCAAAAAAATTGGATTAAAAACTAGTGTGAAATTCCCAGCTGTTGACCACTCATGTGGTAAGTATGTCTCTCATAGAGCTCACACCCAGAAGCTCAATGTCGACATTCCTAATGGGAATCATTGTTGCCACAGTGCGAAAATTCGCCAAAAAATAATGCTGGAGCTTCGGCATAGGAGATTTCCAATGTTGGGGGTCAGATCCCCCATGGTTATCAGGGTGGTTTCTTAGGGTACATTTCATAACCGTGATTGTCAAAAAAGTCAAGCATCTGGCTCAAATACATAACCATGGTTCTCAAATAATTGGACTGTTGGATGCCTCAGCAAGCTACTTGGAACAGGATACAGACTTTTTTTATTTTGATGCTGGCTATAAATAGTAGTCAAAAAGAGAAATTAAGAGAGTAAAAAGTGTCCTAAAATCAAGTTTTTAAAAAGACTTTCAATAGCTAGAATGGACCAAAAATTTAGAAAATTTCCCAGATTTTTATACACTGTTCAAGTACGTACCCAAAAAATACGGAAGGATGTTTTTTTTTAATTTTTTAAAAAAAACCATATTTTTGTGTAGGAAAATCTGGCTAAATCTTCCTATGGATGATCACCACTTGTGACTGCATCACAAAATTGACCAGAAAGAAAACATTGACAGGATGTGCACTGCAAGAGATTGCTGGTGTTGGACATGAGTCATGACTTTAATGTGAAGGAGATTAAGATATGTCTTGTATGTCATCAAACTTGATCTATCTATCTGCTGGTTTAGATCCCCCTTTTATGTCATCAACTTGATCTATCTATCTGCTGATTTACATCCATGTTGATTGTCATCAAGCTCATCTATCTGATAAGTAACCAGTAAGTACTGGATGCTTCTTTAAACCCCATCTACATACAAACCATGACTCGCCTGAACACTTTTCCACATCACTACTGTACTAGAAGTTATGGATTTGATCCTGGACTTGGGTAGGATTTTCACCTCATGAACTGCAAGTCAATAGACTCTCTTCTTCAGTGCTTTTTTCATAACCCATTAGAGACTCCATGAGGATGTAAATAAGCATATCACTGAAGGATTTGAGATATTTTAAGAGCATCTCCTGTGGTGATTAGTTTGTGACCCTGCAAAAATGTTTCTCACATTCAAGTTTGATTATTAAGGTTTTTTTCCAACCCCACCCAGAAAACTAAAATTGGGATTACAAATAGGTGAGAGACTACAGATAGAAATAAGCACTCCACCCAAAAAGGGCAATTGTTTCATAAACACCCAACTCCTCAGGCACCTCCTCAAGCACCACAAACCGTAAACCACCAGTAAATGTTTATAAAATGTTCACCCATGATACCCAGCACGTACACATATTCACCAGTTATAACAAGGAAAAAGAAGCAAAATGCCCACCAGAAGAGGATTCTGGAATATTCAAGCTAATATAGATACAGCCCATATCTCATATATATTATTGTAGAATTGGTTCATTTGGAAGGCTGAGATCAGGGCAATGAGATTATTGGAAGTCATGTAATAAAATCCTCGGTTAGGACTTGGAGAGGATAAAGAATAGAAAGTCTAATAACAGTGGGACAAAAAAGTGTGATCTCTTCCTAGAGGAAGCTCTCTGCATCTGGTGCCAACAAGTGCTACTTCTAGATGAACAACAAGTGCTTCTTCACACAATTTACTTCTTCAAAGGGCCCCCCACCTTGAATGTTAATATCGTCTCAATATTATGTCGACGGAGTAACAGTAGTGGAGGCGCTCAGGAAAAAGGAAAGACAGGATCAAACTCAATTTCAATTGGATACCTTACATTGACATGTGGCATGTTTGAGAATTGACACATCGCATTCTGCCCAACCAAGGCACTAATTTAGTGGTGTTACTAATTTAGGGTTCCTTGTAAGATTACGGTTCCACACCACATGTCTTCACATGTTGGTCCTGAGTATGGAGTGAGGAGGGAATTAGGCGTTTTTTTGGGTAACCGTGGTTGGGAGTACTGGATCATCTATTTCAATAGCAAATCACAAGAAATCAAATCAGAAGCAAGGCCCCCAAAGAGCAAACATCATGAGGAGCTAGTGAAGTATATGAACTAGCAAGTTGGTTAAATTACCAATAGCAAGTAAACAAGCAAATCTTTACGTGTAGGGTAAGGGCCTGAGGTCAAGGGCATCACGAGAAGAAGGGGCTGCATGAGGCAGTAGCTGAGCATGGACTTGCTTTTAGTAATGCCCTTGACTCAGGGCATTGCCCCCACATAAAGACTAAAGACCTTCCCTGTCAAAAAATTGTGAAAAAACGGAAGATACCTCAAAAAAAAATGGAAGATTTTGCTGGAAATTTTCAGTAGGTCTTTTCACCCAATGGTTCAATATCTCACAGGAGCAAATTCAAACATTCAAACCATCAACAACAGTTAAAATAGGAAATGTTTCAAAAAGTTCCCAAAAAATGAACCTATAGTTCACAATATAATCTCATGTTAAAATTGAAAATGTTGCACAAAGTTCCTAAAAACAGAATTCATAGGTCGTTGCAACAAAATGTTAAAATTAAAAATGTTCCACAAAAAGTTCCCAAACAAAAAATGAGTTAAAATTAAAAATGTTCCACAAAGTTCACCCAAAAAAAAAAAGAGTTAATGAACTCACGGTTGCCAATAAAACCCCATCATTGTTGTATAGACATTCTTCAAAACGTGAGACCAAATGAAAACTAATTTTCACAAATCTTGTGTATGATTTGTGTAAGATAGGCTGTGGGCATTCAGTTTTGGGTGTGGGTGTTTTGCGTTCAAAAATGCCCGGCAGTCTCTTATGCTTTGTAAACATTCCTCCAAAATCCACTAGGAATGCTTGTTTGTTTTTCTTTGTATGAGAGAATAGGTAAGGTACTCATGCTCACGCAGTCCTTGTGAATCAGTGAGTGTAAAGCCCAAGTTTGAGGGCATTACTGAAGTAAGGGCCCCGTGCAATAGTCAAATGCCCTCAACCCAAGGAGGTTATTTGGCATAAAGATCTACCAAAAATTTCCTTCAACAATAGGTCCAATTTAGAAGGCACAACACCAAAATTGTAAAGAATGTTTCGAAATTTTAAAGCCCACTCTATTGTTGGCAGAAAACTTCTGTGTTATAAAATATTGTTCAAGTACGTAAGGAAATTTTGGACAAATCTATTAGAGAATATTTGTGCCACCTGGGTAGTTTTGATAGTTCCTTGTTAAATATTGAACTTTTTTGAACTTTTTTGTCTCAACATCTAGATTTAAAATTATGAGTTTTTTGGCATAAGAGACCAGCTTCTGTCACAAACATATGCAACTGATTTTTGTGTCTACCACATGACACAGTTACACAATTCCCTTATATGCTCAGTTTTTTCTACCATGACTGCCCAAATTTCACTTTGACTCTTCTTTCCTAATTCTTTTGGCACATTTGGTCCACAATTTTTCAAATTTTCAACCAAAAATAAATAAACTTAATTATTGCCAAACCTGCCCAGTGCACAGGTATTAGGGTGCATAAGTTAAAGAGAGGGAGATGTTGTGAGGCGCATTAAAGGACACACAAAGCTGGCCGGAGAGGAAGGTCAAGGAAAGGGGGGGGGGGGGGGGGGAGCTGAATTTGAAGGGTAAGTTGGAAGGGGGTAGAAAGTGGTAGGTTTAAAAGGAAATTGGGCGTGGCTTGGTTTATAGTTTATACAAGTGTTGTGTGCGCAAGTGTCAAATAATGGTGTATATATGATGTGTAATCTTGTGTAATCGCTTAAATTTACACATTCGAACTTTTTACACTTATATTATTGTCATGTAAGTATTATTTTTGACATGTACATTGTTGTCATGTATATATATATTTTTACACTTATATATAGAAACAAAAAGCGTCTCTATACGAGAAATAATTTCACTGAATTTTGAGTGAATTTAATGGTTGCTGGGAACAATGAAAAAGCAGTGAATTCATCGAATCTAATGAAAAGGACTGGTGAATTGCACTCACAATTTGTAATAAGGACTTGAAATGCAAATAAAAGGACTAGTGAATTGCACCCACATTTTGTAATGAGGACTTGAAATGCAAATAAATTTCATTATGAGATTCATTTACAGTCCCAAACCATTTACACACGTCACTGGGTTTATAGCGAGGCTAGGTGGTGACTAGTGCAGGAGGTTTTTGGGTGTTGTTGCGTGCGCATGGAAAGTGTTGTGAATGTAGTAGGGGTGGCAGGTGGGACCCAAAAAGAGCGTGTTCGAGCGTGTTCTTTTTTGTGGGCAAATCATCGTTCGTGGCGTCTGCTGCATTCGCGATCTGGTTCCACTGCACACGCATTTCTGGTCATTTGGAATTTGTTTTTAATTAAGAAAACAAAAAGAAAGAAAGAAAGAAAGAAAGAAAGAATGAGACCACCCATTGAATTGAGCAGCAGGAAAATCAAATCACACAACAACAACACAAGGAAAGAAGGAACCAAGGAAAGGAGACTTGCAGTGACGACAAAGCTTTTGGGAATGTGAAGAAGACAGGAACAACAACTACAAGAGAGAGATCTCTCAGAAAGCAATAGAGAAGAACAAGAATACAGAGGGAGAGGAAAAACAAAGATTACATGAGAAGAGAAGAGAAGAGAGAGCGGAAAACTCAACAAGAAAATAGAAAAGAGCTGCTCTGGAGAGATAATAGAAAGCAGAGATAAACGAAGACTTGAGAGATTTACTAGTACGGAACTTTGGAAGACAGTTCTAGTTCCAGACAACGGAGGAGTAGATAGAGCTAACGAAGACTAAGAGAAGGAAGTGGAATCGAAGGGAAAACAGAAGGAGAAGAAGGGATTCAAGGAGAGAAAGGATTTTACCAAGGGAGGAGGGAGAAAAGGCTTGAGGAGTTGTGCTTGATCTAGGCGTTGTTGTGGGTCGATTAGGGAACTTGAGGTTGTTGAGGGAGATCAGAAATGAGGGACATAGTGATGAGAGGAGGAGGAGGAGGAGGTGGAGGAGGGGAGGACGGAGGCACGGAGGAGGAGCGATGGGTATTGGTGACAGGAGGAGCAGGCTATATAGGGAGTCATACGGTGTTGGTAATGCTACTGGAAGGCTACAAGGTGGTGATCGTGGACAACCTTGAGAATTCCTGCGAAGAGGCAGTGCACAGAGTCAGAGAATTGGCTGGCAAGAATCAGGGCCGAAATCTCATCTTTAAGCAGGTGGATCTTCGCGACAAAGATGCATTAGAGGAAATCTTCGATACTTTCCGGTACCCAGATCTCAGCATCTAAGGGATCTTGGTTTTTATTTTTTCCTTTTGGGTTGCATTTCTCCATGCTGCAAATTCAACAATTTTTTGAGCAATAGGGAGTTTGCAGTCAGATCCCCTAGAATCTTCGGTATTGGGTGTCACCCAGGAGCAACAATTCAACAATCTTTTGAGCAATAGGCGTTTGCAGTCAGATCCCCTAGAATCTTTAGTATCGGGTATCATCATCACCCAGGAGCAAAGTTTTGCAAGCGATTGGTTCTCTTGTTCAAGGTTCATCATGTTTAGAGATGAAGAATTTTTTGTACTGACACGATTGCTCAAGAGAGAAGATCTAAACTGACAAGAATATAATGGGGTGGCAGATTCGATGCTGTAATTCACTTTGCAGGACTGAAAGCAGTAGGAGAGAGTGTTCTGATGCCATTACTTTATTACAACAACAATATCATTGGCACTCTGAACCTCTTGAATGCCATGACAAGACATGGGTGCAAGGAGGTACATACATTTCTGGCCTCTAACTCTGTTAGAGCATATGAATCTTCTTCATTAAATAAGAGATCATCTTGTCATGGTGGACATCTTCTTCACATGCACAAAATCTTGTGAGATTCACAAGTATGACACAAAATCAATTCTGCACTCCTGAAGAAATATTGCAAGATTCACAAATATGATACAAAATCAGCTGTGAGTGAGGAAATCTTGTGTGTGATTCCCAAATATCACAAAGAATCAACTCTGAGTGAATTCTTGTTTCCTCTTGAAATTCCTCAGTTACAGTTGTTTTCTATCTGAGAAACATTTTGGGTTACAATCATGTTTCAGTCAATCTAAAGTGTATGAATTTTTCTATGAGCTCACCTTTTCTTGTTAGGGAGACAAGTATCAGGTCTGTTGTTTTCTGTGCAAGATTGTAGACTATGTTATGAATGCTTTCCTGGGTTCATCTTTTTGTACCCTTTTACAAAGCATATGTAAAGGGAGTTTTTGAATAGCCATGTAATGTATGGGTTTTTGCAGATTGTGTTTTCATCATCTGCAACTGTTTATGGGCAACCCAAAATGGTGCCTTGTACAGAAGAATTTCCTCTTCAAGTGATGAATCCATATGGCCGCACTAAAGTAAGCTTGCATTATTGTCTCAATAGTAGTTGTGGGTCATTTTTCATGTCTTCTTCTCAGCTGATTTTAGTCAACTCTTCACAAGAATGGCAACATGCAGATTTGCTATTCTGTAAGCAAAAGTATAGTCCTCAATATACTGAGCCCTTTTGTTTCCCAAACGATATTGCAGCTTATTATTGAAGACATGTTGCGCGATGTCTATACAGCAGATCCCACATGGAGGATTGTGTTACTCCGCTACTTCAATCCAGTAGGCGCACATCCTAGTGGCCACATAGGGGAGGATCCCAGAGGAATCCCCAACAATCTGATGCCTTTTGTGCAGCAGGTGGCAGTGGGCAGACGAACTGAACTGACGGTATTTGGCAACGATTATAATACCAGGGATGGCACAGGGGTGAGAGTCTTTCTTCTTTGCATGGCTTTCCAAGTTTGGTGTATTTCTCAAGAGAGCTGTGTTTTCCCTTTCTCAAAGACTTGCAGATAATGTTGAAGCAAATCTCTTTGGATACTATGGCACATGTCAATGGAGGTTTACAATATTGCAATGTAAGGAATACTTGCAATATCATGTATGCAATTCACTTACATCACAGAATGACTAAATGGGTGCTATTGCATTCCTTGATGTGTGTTGTTGGGGCTTTCAGGTGCGTGATTATATTCATGTTATGGATTTGGCATCTGGTCATAGTCAAGCACTGAAGAAACTCTTCAATACTCCTGACTTAGGTAGGTGTTGTAGGGAAGTCTCTCTTCTGCCTCTACTACTTGAGTTCTGCTTTGATTTCTGAATTTCCTTGGTGATTAACAAAGAGTTCAAATATGGGGTTTTGTGTAATGTCAGCTTTGAATGTCATCACTACAAATAATGTCATCAATTTATTACTGCCATTCATAATGCAAACACACCCAAGTGCTTTTGATTTGGTTCTGCAGGATGTGCTGTTTACAATCTTGGAACAGGGAGAGGCACATCAGTTTTAGAGATGGTAGCTGCATTTGAGAAGGCATCAGGAAAGGTAGTCAGTAAACCTTTGATCATTGGTCCTCTATACTCTGTTCTGACATCTTTCCTTTTCTCATGCTGATTCTCTTTCTTTTTCTTTCTTTTTCCTTATTTTTGTACCAAAGCTGGAAACCTGGTTTCTTTTCAGGGTTGCAATTATGATAAGAAGTAAACTTGCTGACAATACTGATTCCTAGAATTCTGTTTTTATATCAGAAAATTCCTTTACGATTTACACATCGGCGACAGGGAGATTGTAGTGAGGTTTATGCTGCTACAGAGAAAGCAGAGAAGGAGCTTGGATGGAGGTAAAAGCCTCTTTGATTACTAATTTTTTATCACCCTACACAAAATCTTATGTTTTCTTGTGGGTACGTCTCAATCAATCTAGAAATGAGAAAGGTACTATTGAAAAACCCTTTTTTGACTTGTTCAAAAAGAGATCTATCAGATCCATGTAGTGGTGATTAAGCATAAATGTCTTACCTTTGGGGGTGCAGAGCAAAATTCGGTATTGAGGAGATGTGCCGCGACCAGTGGAATTGGGCCAGCAAGAATCCATATGGGTATTGCCCCTCTTCTGCAGAGTCCAATGGGTCAAAGAAAGGGCCTTGCAATGGGACAACAGTTGATCATGCTGTGTATTATGGGAAGGCAATCTTGACCTGAAAGTGACCTTCAACAATATCTTCTCCAAAAGTTAATCAATCCCTTTCTTTTTGTAAGAGGTGACACATCTGCAGGAGGGCCAATTGCTTGAATTCAAGTCCCTGGTGCTGAGGGCAGGAAGGTGACCTAAAACCCTAAAACCTGAGACCTTAGATTGAGGTTCATGCCCTCCTACAGATGCTTTATCTTCCATAATGGCTACATCTGAAGCAGTAGTTTTCAGATAGTGCTTAGAGTGCACAATCCTGGAATTGGGTTCTGAGATAGCCCTCTCAGCAGCCACCATTCCACCAACAGGGCTTGTACACGGACAATTGGGCAAGGGAATGCCCCCTGGCATCTACTACCCACAGTCGCATATTATAGCTAGACATACAAACCCATTATGCAGTGTAATGACCCTTCCATGTAACCCTCCACCTCCTGTATATTACCATCTGTGCTACAGGTAGTATAGCTTGTAAGGGAACCCACACTGTAGGTGATGAGAGCTCTTGACAGAGATATGGGGTTTTGGGGTTTTTTGAATTGGGAGCAGTTCTGAGACAAGTGGGTTGAATGTGAGAAACAAAATCTTTAGCTGCAGTCTAGGACTTCGATTTGATACGGTGCAGATGAAGGACACAAGTGCAGTTTAAGTGGTAGGCAAGGAGGGTGGACAGTAGACCTACAATGTCATGATAGTAACATTCTTTTGAATAGGATTCAACCTCTGTATCTCTGGGCTGTACAGAGGTCTGGTTCCAGTACACAATAAACATAGATGGGTACAGTTACAAGTTATAACCTGTGGACATGTTATGGGGGTAGTCGTGTGACCTTATCTTAGAGTGTCACTTGTGTAGTTTTGTTCTGCTTTTGAACTGCATCAACATTGCAGAGAGATTATCATACTAGACATCCATATTATGTTGAAAAGAAGGAACTAGGATTGCATCACTGTTCTTGAAGCAGGTGGAACACTGCCATCGTGCCATCATCCAGTACATAACCAACTGTAGGGAGTGTCTCACTAATGTGGCAGCACGCCGGTGGACAAGAGCTTCCCAGTTATATCACCTATCCTGCTACCACATATCACGCCACCTTCTGACATTTTTGGACCTTCCTAATTCCTTTTTGCATGTTCATAGTTGCTTGTTGGCTGGACCTTGTAACTCATGCTCTTCTATGTCCCATAACAGGGTAACTAATTGTTTTAGAGCACCAATAAGTCCTTCAACATTTGCAGTTTTGCTACCAACACATTTGATTTGGTCCTCCTTCTCACCTGCTAGAGACCTGGGCATGCTGGAAAAATGTATACACAACAGTTGAAACATGAAACAGCCTCTTAAGAAACACCAAAATTTAATCTGATGGAAACTCATAATGAGAATAATAGGAAGCTCCCAATGGCCATTACCGACTACATTTTTTCAAAGCATTTGATACAAAGAATTTTCGGATGTTCCATTTTAACAAACGTATTCATCTTGCTCATCTCATTTTGGATCAACACATAATTTTTTAATCATATATATATAAATTTGCTAACATTTTGGTCTACTATTTTTATCTACATATATGATTGATTTGATATAGAATAACTCAATTAATGAATTATCTGCAACTGAAATTGAACAATATTGCACATATTAGTTTACGAGTAGTTATCTTATTATTTTCTTAAGAGAATATCTATCATGATTATGATTCAAAATAATTATGAGCACCTAAATAATTTAGGATGAATGGAATTGAAATGCTTTAATGTCATTGTGTTTTGCTTTTTCAAGATCTAGATATCCCATTTAAATACATTTCGATTCATTGTAGTATGAATTGTGCATAGTTGGGTTAGCAATGAATATTTGCCATAGACAAGGGTTAGACAAACAGCCAAAACATATTGACTTGCAAGGTTGCATTTCTAATGATCAAGTATCTAGTCACTAGTTATATCAATTTAAAATATTTTGGCAATTTCAAGGTGAATCACCCAACCATCTCTCTGAGCTGCAATTGAACACATGTTTATTAATTGAAAATACCATTTATTATTGAATTCATTGCATTTGTTGGTTACTTATTATTTATATGTTGAATATGATTATAATATATCAAAGTTACTTGCTCAATTATCAAATAATTGCATGAACCATCAAACATGG
>Ga0209208_10002882_pt1 | contig 24707 bp, 21 predicted proteins | sample S1TSphfallax_3_FD_187694 | JGI IMG/M metagenome (GOLD analysis project Ga0209208, IMG submission 187694) | Host-associated microbial communities from peat moss isolated from Minnesota, USA - S1T2_Fd - Sphagnum fallax MG (SPAdes) (version 2) | ecosystem: Host-associated > Plants > Peat moss >...
ATTCAATATGAGGCGATTAGGTTATTAACCGATCACCCAAAATAGAATCCAGAACCGGCTAAGCCAGAGGTTCTTTATAACCGACCTGGTAACTGGGATCAAAACTCAATAACCGGCCAACACTGGACCAAACCCTAAACCCTAAACCGTAAAACGCAAAAACTCTGTATGGAGGACAGAAGACAGAGATGGAGCTCATTTACCTTTGATGGTCTGGAACTCTTGACTTGATTGATGATGGTGGTGTGTACCTAGTGTGCACCTAAATGCTCATTTTAGCAAGTAAAAGCCAACAAAAAACAAAGGAAACAAAAAAAGTTGGTAATTTTAGCAAGCCAAAACACAAAAAGTTTAGAGCCATTTTTGGCTGATGCCGCTATTCTTGGTCCAGTCTTGCTAACTTAGCTTAGCTGTGCACATGAGCACAATCCCAGCGACTGCTTGTGTTTTGCCTATTTTTGGTGTGCGAAAAATGGCTGTCAACAGCTGCCTGGCCGCAGCGTGATTAAAAAAACCACAGGGCCCAAGCTCTCGACGCGCTCTCTTCTCTCTGTGTGTCTCTCTCCGTCTCGCCTGATCGGGATAGTGAGCGAGCGAGCGAGCTTGCTCCGCAAGGTGCTTGGAATGCTGAAGGCTCGACAGTGGAGGGAGCAGCCGCAGCAGCAGCAGGAAGCAGAAAAGAAACTAAAAAGAAAAAAAAATCAAGACTGAAATGCTTTACCCCAGAGCCAAGAAACGGGATCTGAGAGAAGTTCCAGAGTTAGTGCAGTAATTGGAGATCAAGCGAAGTGCAGCTGAAGCAGTGTCATCAGAGATCATGGCAGTGGTGGTAGCAGGTGTCTTGCCGAGTTTTCTTTTTTGGGGTGTTGCTGCCATCTTGGTCTGGAGTATACATTCTGCTGTAGCGGTGGTGGTGGCGCCTTCGCCTTTGAGTTCTTCTCCCACTCTTCTTCCCTCTGGTACTGTAAACCCTCCTGGGTTTTCTTCCCCTGTACAAGCGCCCTCTTCTTCTTCTTCTTCTTTTGCACCCACCATTGCACCAGCGCTTTCCCCGTTTCTTTCACCAGGGTCTGCACCTGCTCCGGCTCCTTCTGTGCTGCTGTTCCCTCCTTGCAAGGGAGTGGATCTCTTGTACCAAGTTTCCAGCGTTCAGAAGATCTTTCCTTATTTGAATGGCACCCCACAGCTGCAGCCGTATGCTTTCGCCGCCACTGCAACCATCACCAACATGGGTTTCTCAGAAGTCCAGAACTGGGCAATGGGTATCCATTTCCAACACAATGAGGTATCTCCAAACCGCTCCCCCCAACACCCCATTTGTAAAGAAAAGGATGAGTGAAGATGGTTCTATCTGTTTGTTTTGATAGAATCTTGATTTTCTTGATGCTCTCAGAAAGAAACAGCAACAATGCACCCAGCATGCATCATCAAATCAAAACCCATTGTGAAATCTTGTATGTTTGAACTCAGCAATCTTGATTTTCTTGGATGTTCTTAGAAGAAACAGCAGCTTCTTCTGTTTGCTGGTGCAATTGAGAACCACTGAGCATGCATGATTGAGGCCGAATGAAGCTCTCATTTGTGCTCTTTTGTATGGTGTGTTGAACTCTGGTTCTGTGAGGTGACAGATTTTGGTGTCAGCACCTGGCACAGTTTTGGCAGATGGAACGCCATTGCCTGCTCTGGTTGGCAATGGGACAGTGATAACAGGGTTTCCTGCTGCAACTTTGAAGAATGCCATTGAAACAGCAGGTGACTTGAGTCTCATTCAGGCAGTTGTGCAGTTAACAGGCACTGAGTTTGGTGTGAAGCCACCCAATTGGCCAATGCCCTTGAGCATCAACATCACCAATATTGGCTACAATTGTAGCAAGCCCAAGATCTATGGAAGTATGTGTCAAAACCCATTCCACTCACAGCCGCCAATTTTATCTCAACAAACCAAAACCATTCCTTCTTTCTGTTTTTCTGCAATCAATAATTCAGAACTTGCCAATTTCAGACTTTTCAGATTTTTTCCATCATCAGGGAGGGGATGATGCATGATTTTTTATTCTGGAGTTTATGTTTGTTGTGCTGAGCTGAATGGGAAGGAAGAGCTTAGTTTTTTCTGGTTGCTCTTGCAGATAGTACAATGCACACCTGTTGCTTAGAGCAAAACTCAAACATTACTATCAATTCCGACAATGAGTATTTGCCCTCAGAGACTGGGAATCTGACCATTACATATGATGTCACTCAGGTTTATGAGGGCAATTACTGGGCACTGGTGTGTATGCCTGCTTCTCTCTTTATCTCCCCTGTACTAAAAGCCCAATGAATCTGCTGTTACTTCCATATGGTTTTTTGAAGGTTTTATTACATCAGGATCTATTAATTGTGGAAATAGTCAGTCAGTCAGTCTGCTAAAATGGGATTTGCTTATTGGGGTAATCGCGCTATATGTAGGTGACAATTTCGAATGACAGCCCCCTCGCTCGGTTAGACTATTGGAACCTAACATGGGACTGGCAAGAAGGTGAGTTTATAAATGTCATGCAAGGGGCACAAACAACTGAAGCAGATGTTGATGTGTGCTTAAATGGACCAGCGGCAGTCACATATTCCAGTAGTTTGAATCTCAACAGTGTTGAAAGCTGTAGTGCAAGCCCAGTAATTGTTGACCTACCGTCTACTCAGTTCAATACCAGTCTTGGACATGTTCAGTATTGTTGCCGTAATGGCACCATTTTGCCTGCTGTGATTGATCCCTCCCAATCAAAGTCAGCTTTCACTTTGAATGTCTACAAAATCCCGCCAAATACAGCCACAGTTCATTTGGTTCCCCCTGCCAATTGGAGGATTGGAGATGGGCTCTACAAGTGTGGGCAGCCTCGGTTGATCACTCCTACCTTGTTTCCGGACCCTTCTGGCATTCTTCACTCATCTTCAGCTGTGAAGACCTGGCAGGTGCGAGAGATCTTGTTTGTTATATCCTAATTTATTGTTTTGAAAAAAAAATTGGTAAAAAAATTGCAGAACTTGATGATCATGTCTGGATTCCTTTCATGATTGTGGTGGTATCTTCTTGGGTTCTGCTGAATTCAATAAACCTAAACCCGCAACAGCCTTGCTAGAGGGTTTAGCCACTGTTGGGGGGGTTGTGAATTTTACCAGTTTCCCATTGTATAAAAAATGGGTCTTTTCAGGTGGCTTTTTTTTGAGGAACTTAATACTATTTTTGTCTGGACCCAAAGGAGATGATCATAACAGTACCAGGCCTGGAGTATCAAGTTACATATTTGTTTATGTATTTGATTTTACTGAACTTTCATATAAGTTTGTTGGGTATATTTTGCAGGTGACATGCAATGTTAGTATGACACCACAGGCACCGAAATGTTGTGTGTCATTTTCTGGATTTTACAATGACTCGATTGTCCCATGTCCAACATGCGCATGCGGATGTCCCAAGAATCCCCAACCTGTATGCAATGCCAGTAGCCCTGCCCTCTTTCTGCCATACTCAGCGCTTACGCTGGCCCCTGTGAACCGGACAAACCAAATCATAGCCTGGGCAGGTCTCCAACATGAGGTGGTTCCAGATCCGCTGCCATGCCAAGACTACTGTGGAGTAAGCATAAACTGGCATATTTACTCAGATTATACCAATGGCTGGAGTGCCCGTATGACACTCTTTGATTGGTCCAACCAAACGTACCCGAACTGGTTTGCTGCGGTTGAACTTGATAAGGCTTTCCCAGGCTTCCAACAGGCATACTCCTTCAATGCCACAAACATCCCGGAACTCAATAACACCATATTGGTTGAGGGTTTGCCAGGCCTCAACTATTTGGTTGCTGCCCAGAATTTTAGTGCAGGAAAGTTACAATCTGTTCTATCCTTCACAAAGGTACCAACTCCTGGGATTGAGATTGCACTTGGTGATGGATTTCCAAGCAAGGTTTGGTTCAATGGAGAACCCTGTGCTCTCCCTAACATTTACCCTTCAGGGAGCAATCAAAATTCAGCACGGATGGTTTTGGGTGTGTTGCTGTTAGCACTCACTGTTTCTACTACTCTTGGGATTTTGTAAAGGAGAAAGGTACCTAATAGTGTACATCAGCAATGGTAGTGGGTGGGGTTGATTTATTGAACAGAAACGGTAGTGATTTTAGTGGAAAAAGATCTTACGGTTTTCAGATATCCATTACTGATGGTTTCTTCAATTCTTTGGGCATAAAAATCCAATTATAACAACTCTGCCCTTGAGCTGTACAGTAGTTGACGAAAGTGCCTACAGAAATATGAAAAAGAAAGTTTTTTTGGCCAATCAAACACCTTGTTGTGACTGTTCAGAGTTAGGTGTATCCTGAACATTTGACCTCAAAGTGAAACCTGCAAAACTAGACATTTTTAGTCTGGAACTCATAGACTCAAACTTTGAGCTCAAAACTGTAGGTATGTGGGAAACAGAGTCATATTTATGTATGTCAACACCCCTTTAAAGTTAGCTCCTTTTCCTTCCAACTGTGTGCAGCAGCCTAGTAGCTTGTTATGTGAGCAATAAAAGATGATCCAATATTGTTGTAGCAGAAAATACCTGATTTCTCATGTTTTCATTGTTCTTTTGGGTTGTAAAATTTTGTCACCATGTGTTTTTCTCATGGTTTCATTGTCTTGCTGCTGTTGTTGTCAATTTTGTCAGCTCGTGGTTTCACTCTCTTGTTGTCAATTTTCTTTTCTCATGGTCTCACTGTCTTCTTCTTCTCAATTCTATTTTTCTCATGGTTTCAGTGTCTTCTTCTTGGCTTCCAAATTGTTTTTCTCCTGGTTTGGCTGTCTTCTTGTTGTCAATTTTGTTTTCTCATGATGTTGGGTGTTTTGTTTTTGTCAATTTTCTTTTCTCATGGCATTGGGTGCATTATACTCATCAAATTTTGTTCTTTCCTTGTGGAAGTTGTGAAAGCTTCAGTGTTTTAATTTCCTCTGCTTTCAACCTGTTTCCACATTGGTTTTGCATGTTGTGTGCAACAGATCAATACCTGTATGTTGTCGACTTTCTTATAAAAATTCCAGGGCATTGAAGAAGTCTGAGCTACTACTCTGCGGAGTTTGCAAGTGCCTGAAGACAACAACACCTGCAGAGAGGCAAAATGAAAAGGAATGAAATTGATGCAAATCAAATTCATGAGATCTGTGAGATGGCAGACAAATCTCTGAACTCCTTGATGCCTGCATTGCTCTCCTCCCATTACAGTTCTCCACACAGTCCTCACTGCCTGCATTGCTGCTCTCTTCCCATCTCCACTCTCCACACAGTGTGCCTCTCCTCTCCAACGCCCTCTCAAACTGTGGCCATTCAATACAACCACCTCACATGCAACAAAAAAAAAAGAAAAAAGAAAAAGAAAAGAAGAGAGAGAGAGAGAGAGAGAGAGAGAGAGAGAGAGAAGGCGTCCCTTGTTTTCAGCTGGCATTCATCAGGGTGATTGCATGAAACCAACGAGAACTAGCGAGACTGCGGAGGAGAGGAGAAAGGGCCGCCCCGCCGAGCAAACGATTTTTTTCACAACCGCTGATACAGGCCGGATTCACGAGACATGTACTCTTCATTCCCTTCTATATTTGGCCTTTGCTGAGCTGCACATGGGTTGTCGTCAAGAGGACGGACGCGCTTGCCTCCTGCAACCGAGCACTAAATACCCAACTCCCTTTCTTTTCCTTCTTGGACAGACTCTCCCACCCAAAACAAGAAGCTCTCGGTTGAGGTTGATCAACAGCTCAAGATTATCATCATCTGTTTTCCACTGAGATCGTTGATGGCGGGATCTAAATGGAGATCGAAATGCAGCATTCCCATGCTACTGCTATTGGCGTCGATGTCGTCTTGTGGGGTGGTGGTTGCAATGGCGGATGAGGCAAAAGCAGAAGCGAAATCAAACCATGAAGATGATGAAGAAGGACGACCACCACCCAGCAGCAGCCAGACTCATCATCTCCCACAACCTCCACAACACACACGTGGTGGCTTCAGAGCTTGGCCGATACCATCATCGTCGATTACTGCAGCAAAGTCATCCAGCAGGTGAGAGAGTGAGAGAGAGCAGAATTCATTTTGGGTCATCATCTTTTTGCTGCTGTTCAAAGCATTAAATGCTCCAGAAAAATTTCTTGCCATTTGGAATTTCAAAGTTCCTCACTGCCCATCATCTATGCTATCAATAGAGAATCATAGAGAAATCTCATAGAGAATCATGGAGAATCAAGTCATGCTTGTGTCCTCGAATCTGGATTCCTTGTGCTTGTTTTTTCTGCACAACAACAAACCATGCAAACCCACGGATTTCATGATATTTTGAAACCTTGAGAAAATTGTTTTTTGGTTTTGTTTTGTTTTGTTTTTTGTTTTTTGGGGGGTCTCATTTCTATGGTGCCTGAGCAGATGGTCCATCCACAACACATCTGCAAACCAGCAGCATCAGCTACCAGCAAGCACAAAGAGTAATAGTAGTAGTAGTAGTCATGTGGTGAGAAGCTCAAAGATGCAGGTGCAACAGTCAGTAGAAACAGTGGTGTATCACATGGGTCCAGTCCTGACATTGGATGTTGGAATCTACATAATTTGGTATGGGAATTGGGTTCAGTGGAAACAATCTATTCTCATCGACTTCCTCTCTTCAATCTCCAGCCCCTCACCAATTGGTGTGCAGCAGCAGCAGCAGCCGTCAGTAGAGCAATGGTGGAGAACAGTGACTGCTTACCAGGATCAAACAGGGCATGGTGTCACAGGAAATGTAAAGGTGGCTGGACAGACCAAGGATCCAGCTTACTCCCATGGCAAGAGCTTCACACAACTCAATGTCCAGAGTATCATCAGATCTGCACTTATCCCCAATGGTGGTTTGCTTCCAGTTGACACAGGTGGAGTGTATGTGGTCCTCACTGCTGATGACGTATACATGCAGGATTTTTGCTCATCGGCTTGTGGCTTCCACTACTTCACATACACATCCATAGTGGGTTACACTCTGCCATTTGTATGGGTTGGAAACTCAGACAAGATTTGTCCTGGAACATGTGCATACCCATTTGCTGTGCCTTCCTACATGCAAGGGAGTGTGCCAGCCTTGAAGGCACCCAATGGGGATGTTGGGGTGGATGGAATGGTGAGTGTATTGGGCCATGAGCTAGCTGAGACTTTCTCCAACCCATTCATCAATGCGTGGTATGCTGGGCAGGACCCATCAAATCCCACCGAGATTGCTGACTTATGTGAGGGTGTGTTTGGGCCTGGGGCGGGAGGTGGTTACCCCGGGTGGATTTTGAAAGCAAACAATGGCGTGAGCTACAATATGAACGGGTTCAGGGGCCGAAGGTTTCTTGTCCAATGGCTTTGGAGTTACAAATTCAATGCCTGCTCAGGTCCCAGCATGCACTGATAGATTTGTGAAAACTCGTAAGTCTGTATGTATTGGCACTAGAACAACAACATTCTAGCTTTGCTTACCCTTGCTTGATGTGGCTAAACTTCACATCATTAAGAGCTTCATCAGAGACGGTGTGTTATTGCACTTTTTCCATCAAACATAGAATCAAATAAGCCAAGTGGTACAACAACCATGGCCACTTTGCAAGGTGTTGAGGTTGTTTTTTCTCCAACTCGACTTGTTGAAGCAAGCTAGGGTGTTGTTGTTACCATAGCAGCCGACCGCAGATATATAGTGGTGGGGTTAAACTGATAAAACAGGTACCTACTATGGAGTGCAGCACTCACTCAACTGACTACATAGGGGGGCTCCTCTGCCAATCTTCTGAGGAAACAAGATTGACAATCAAGTTGGCATTTTTCACTTCCAATCAAAGAAGAAGAAGAAGATGATGATAATGCCCATTCCTTGAAAAGATGCAAGTCTACTGCTGCTGCTGTTGCTGCAGCTCCCCACCATTTCACAGAAACAATTTTACACAACAATCCCGCAGGTAAGTCCTACAACTATGGATTTACTTAACAGCAATTGATGATACAAAACTAAAACAATTTTCTTGGCACCTAGGCTGCACAACCCACTTGGATCTGCTGCCTCTTTGGTCACATGTTACCAATTGTGGATGCTTAATAAAAATCAGTTGCAAATATTTTGAGTCCATTGTGCATTCTTCACACAATTTGTGAAAGCTTCCAATGGGTCATGAATATTCTTTTAGTCAATTTTTATCATCTAAATTTCTCATGATTTGTGAAAGCTTAAAAAACAGATCACAGGTGTTTTTCTGTCAATTTTTGTTCTCCATAATTTTCTTGATTTGTGAAAACTTTTAAATGGATCATGGATATTGTTTTAGTTAAACATATTATCCAAATTTCTCGTGATTTGTCAGAGCATAATAATACATCATCAATAATTTTTAGTCAAATTTTATTAACCAAATTTCTCATGATTTGTGAAAGCTTTAATAAATCATGGATATTGTTTTAGTCAATTGTTATTATCCAAATTCTCATGATTTGCAAAATCTTAATAGATCATGGATTTTTACCGGTCATTTTTTATAATCCAAATTCCTCATGATTTGCAAAATCTTAATAGATCATGGATACTTTTTAGTCATTTTTTAATATCCAAATTTCTCATGATTTGCAAAGCTTAATATTTTATTTTAATTGATTATCTGATTTCACACAATTTATGAATACTTGATGAATTTACATCCTTAGGCTATTTACTGAAGGAAAGATTATAAAATGTTCACCTTGTCCAATTTTGAGCTTCTTTGGGTATTTGCTCTAGTGATAATCTTCTTTGTTAGGGTGTGAAAGGTCAGGGGTTCAATTCTCCCCCATTACCTTGGCCTTTGGAGAATTGATTTTCCATTTCCCCCAGTTTTCTTTAGGCTTCTTTAAGGTGGTTCTTTTCAGAAAAGAGAAAAATGAAAACATGAATATTTTTGCTAGTGACTATTCTCTTTTCAAAATTGGAAATAAAGTTAACTTTTGAGTTGTTTTGTTTTGTAAAGACCAAAGACAAAGAAAACAAAAACCCCTGCAAACAAAAGAAAAAAATAGATACCACATTGAGTTCCATGTTTTTTTTCCAACATATTTTTTGTCTTTAAAAAAAAAAAGGTTTTTTTGTTTTGTTTTTTCTAGTGTAAATGCAACTAATTTTGATATTCTTAGGGAAAAAGTCACCAAATTTTCAATATCACCAAGATGAGATAAAAATCCATGAGATTCAAGCTACATATTATCAAAAGCTATTTCATATTTTCGTTGAAAAAGCCTTGCAAATGCTCAAGAAAGACATAAGCAACTTGGTCACACACAATGTTTTTTTTTCGGACAAAATTTGTTGATTTTAAAACCAAAAATTGGGGGAAAAAATTGGATTTTTTTTCCTAGTGTAAATTCAACTAATTTTGCTTTATATGTGGGGAAAATTTTGCTAAATTTTCAATCTCACAAAACTGAAAAAAAGAACCCTGGTCACACACTTTCATATGGTTACACTAAAGACTTGCCTCTTTGGTGCTCAACCCACTAACTAAGTTGGTGCTCTTAACCAGTGTTGGGCATTGTTACAACGAGTACGGGGCGGGTATTAGAAGCTGCACCAAACTTGCACTGGGTATCAGGTGAGTTGTTATCAAAGAATCAAATACCTGGTTCTGATATCTATATATATGTATATATATATACCTGTGGTTCTCAATTTTTTGAATGAAGTCAAATAACCGCCTAGAAAACCTCTGGTTCTTTGTTGGTTCTTTCATGCAACTGAGTGGTTCTTTGAAGGGTTGGAGATACCCGGAAAATGTAGCCTTTTGATTTTGATTTTAATACCCAGAGCAGCCTGGTGATTCTTTGATCCTGATTTTTTAAATAAAATCTTGGAGTTGGTGATTTTTAAAATTAAAAAAAAACAAAAGAACTTTCTCACACTGGTTAAAACCTTTGGTTCCATAAAATTCAAAGAATCAATGGATTTTAATGGAACAACTGGTAAAGAAGTGATGGTTAAGATTATGGTCTTTGATTGATTCTTTGGTTTTTCTAGAATCGGTGGTCTCATGTCAAAACCAGTGTTGTGTGTGTAAATGGTTGAGGACTTACATTCCATGTAAGTGTAAATTTCACAATTAAATTTATTTACACTAGGTTCATTATCCATCTAGGTTCGTGTAATTGTAAATGGGGAATACAACATGTGTAAGTGTAAAATTGTGTAAATTTATTTCATGCCATGTACACTAATGTAAATGTAAAAACAAATACATTTATATGAAATTACATGACAACTGTGTAAAACAATGTAAAACAACATGATTTCTACTTGGGGAAGGGAAAATTTCATAATGTTTTTGGTGATGGATGAACCAAATGGCCCATTGAAAAAAACAAAATTGTGCTTTAGGATGTAGCACAACTAATTTAATTAATTAATGTGAATCCCAATACATACCTAAGTTTTTGTAAAAGCTTAGGCCAAAAATGATGATGAACAAAATTAACAAAAAAAAGAGTGTTACTCCAGTAATGAGGTGAGGCAAAATGTGTATTCAAGATATTCCTTGGAATAACACCACCATAATCTCATATTGGCAGAAAATGCTAATGTTTGGGGGTATTAAAGTATCATGATTTTTTATGAAGGGCCAATCAAAGTGGCTTGTTGTAAAAATAATAATAATTGAACTTTGAGTTGCACCCACAATTAATTAATATGAGTTTGCAAAAAGGTATGGTCATTAAAGGTATATTATATATACATTTACATTTACATGTCTCAAACATTTACATAAGGTTATGTAAGTAAGAATTTTTTTAAATACATAATTGTAATACGTGTAAATGTAAAAAGTTCAGATGTGTAAGTGTAATTGATTTACAATTACACATGATTTACACATTGTATATGCAACTATTGACATTTATGGCACAACATTGGTCAAAACTTCTTCTTTGATTTCTTTTTTTTGAGAATTGTCAATCAAGGTTCCATATATCGATATCTTACCCACTAGTTATTTCTTTTTAAAAAATAGAAATCATTCAACATTTCATGCACAAATTGGCCACAAAAAAAAAAACTCTCACATTTCTTACATGATAGCCTTTGTGACCCATGACCCACTAGTGCACAAGTTGGGGGATGAGGTCATTTAAGCTCTTTTTGGATGAACTTAGATTAAGGGTTTTTTTTTCCTTTCCTAACCTTACATTGCTTGTCAATTTGAAACCTAAACACCTACCTACCCTTCACTTCTCTTCTTTTTTTTCCTTTTCCCCCTTCATTTTCTTTTTCTCTTTCACAACAATTCGTTGTAGTAGGCACCTCCACCATCACCACTAGAGGAAGTAGAAGCATTATGTCGTTGCAATAGTCACTTTCATTTGAGGTGTTGTGTTTTTGTCATTGTCACATCCAGCCTCCATCGCTAAGGTGTTGCATCATTGTAGCGCCTCCATTTTTTAAGCATTTTGTTGTTGCAATGCCTCCATCATTGCCACATCCAGCTTCCTTTGTTGGGGCATTACATTACTATAACAAACCACCTCCATTGAAGAAAGAAAGGATTTGCACGCCTCCCTTTTCTACCATCGCCTTCTTTTGTTTTCGGCATTATTGCAACAAGAAGAAGGTAATATATATATTTGCATTTTTTGTTGCTTCAAAGAAAATTTCATGTGTGTGTGTGTTGTCCAACCCTTATTGCCCTTTGACAACCCATCTACCATCATTGCCCCTATCCTTTCCCTACCCCTATTTGCCTCGTGTGCCATCCCTACCTTTGTTTACATCATGTTTATCCTACCATTGCCAAACTAAGAGGAAAAAATGTGGTTCGGAGTGTATATGGCCATGTTTTAAACCAAACACCATCTCTCATGCCTTATTTGCCATAACCAAGGGATAGAGATGACAATCTATGGATTGTTAAATTTGTGCATAGTGAAAATTTTTGATCAATTTTTTTTTTTTTCCCCAACATGGTGCAAACACACAAAATAACACAAAGGGGCACATTGAAACCCCCCATCCTTGTGGGTGACCTAGAGGAAGATGCCCTTGATGTTGTGATTCTTGAAGTTCATGCAATTGATGAACTATCCAACCAGGACCACAAAGTTGAAGAAGTCCTTCCAATAGCCCATGATGTAATATTCTTGGAGGCCCTTCCTTTTTTCCAAATTGCAAGGAAAGGTGTTGAATGGGTCAAATAAGGTTCAAAGTGGTATTGGAAAGTTAGAAAGTGTAAGGAATCATACATTGCAAAGGGATATTAATTGCACACTTGAAGAGGGTGCATGAACTCATTGCTAAAAAAGGAAATCATGGGTTCCCTTCACAAGTCCTTTAATTTGTGAAACAGGTCCTTAACATCAAAATCATTTGGTAATGAATGCTCACATCTTGAGTGATGCTTAATCAATTTTGTAGTGGAACGAGTAGAAGGTAATTGTTTGTGTAAGAAAAAAGTTGCATTGGAATGGTATTGTTTAAAGGAAGTAGGACAAGGGCATGAAGAGGTCCCTAAACCACCTTTGGTCAAACTTGCTTCAAAGATAATGTTGAAGATTTTGGGCAATTTTAATTGGGGTGTGGGATACATCCCTTGAGATGCATTCTTGTGAATTGAGAAGAATAAGGAACTTGGTGACATCATCCTTTACTGCAAGTTATTCTATGTGAGGAAGGCAAATGTCACCTTATGAGAGTGGGAATCCAACAAGTCCATTCAACTTGAAGAGATGCAAACAATTTTTGATTTCCATGCATCATAAACTATTCGCGGATGTTATTTATCTTCAAACCCTTCCATTACTTTAAGTTCAATTGTTCGATCAAAGTTTTGAAATCATTTTTGGCAAATTGTGTAAATTGTGATTTAGGTTGCATGGAATTAAAAAGGACCATTGTGTGGTTAATGTAATTCATATTGCTATAGAACATTGCCAAATGTTCAAAACTACCATCATGCAACATAAATGGGCTAAAGTTTATCGCCAAGTTCATGGTTTTAATGATGTTGGTCATTGAGTAGTTTTTTAAACATAAACATGCATTTTTGTAATTTTTTGAACATTTTTCTCCAAATTGATGTGGATTACCATAGTACCTAGGCCAATTTGACACTAATTATGTTATTACTGATTTTGTCATTTTTTAAAAAAAAGGTACATAATTAAGTTGAAAGTTTTAGAAACCTTAATTGCCATTTGTTGAATGTGCACAAAACTTGGTTTCCTATTAAAATTTGAAACAACCTTTTCTTGAATGTTCAAATTAATTCTTTTTGGTGTTAGTTCAAATATTTATTGCACTGGCTCAAAAAAAAATTAAAAATTTTTTTATCGAAAAAAATAAATTAAAAAAGGTGTCGAATTGAATTTTTGAAAATTAATTAAATATTTGACAAGAGCCTATTGAACTAGCCTAGATACTATGGTATTATATTTTACATTTTGGATTTTTCATGAGTTTTTCCTTGAAATTTTTAATGTAATGTTACAAAGCCATATCAAAAAAAATAAATTGAATCATTTTGTTTTCTAATGAAATATTCTAATGCCTTAACCTTACTACTATACATGATTAAAAGAATAAACCCATAATATTTCCATAAACATCAAAAACCCATTAATATTAAAGATGCAATACCCATTCTTTTTATTTGTTTGCTATTATATAAAAATAATGTATACAATACTTTCATATCATTGCCAAAACACATACTAAATTCTTCTTCCTCAATTGCATTACCCACATGGGGCTCAAAACACACATTGGATTTTTCTTCCACTTTTGCAATATTGACATGGGGGCTCAAAACCCACATTGGATTTTTCCTCCTTAGTTGTAATACTCGCATGGGGGCTCAAAACACACATCGAATTTTCCCTCCTCTTTTGCAATATTCACATAATGGTCATATAAACCTATATGTGCTACATGCAATTAAACATTTTAATATAGTGGATGTGAATATTGCATTTTTGAACGAGGATTCATTTAAGAGGGCTTTGACTAATAGACAACTTTTTCAACAAACCTTATGTGCAAGTATTGCATATCTAATAAAAATATTTATTAGGTTTGAATGGATTTAAGGTTTAGGGTTTACAATATGGGGTTTAAGTAGAAGGTTTAGCTTTAAGGTGTGGCTTTAGGTTTAAGGGTTTTCATTTAGGCTTTAAGTTTAAGTTTGAAGGTTTATAATTTGGGGTTTAAGTAGAAAGTTTAGATTTAAGGTTGGGCTTTAGGTTTTAGGGTTTTCATTTAAACTTTAGGTTTAGGTTTTAAGGTTTACAATTTGGGGTTTAGGTAGAGGGTTTAGGTTTAAGGTTTTAATTTTACAGTTTTGGTTTTAAGATTTTCAATTTAGTTTTAAATTTTAGGGTTAGGTTTTAGTTTTTAAAGTTATGTTTTACTGTTAAGTTCCAAATTTTAGGTTTTAAGGTTAGGTTTTTGGTTTGAAGTTTAGGGTAAAGCTTTAGGCTTTAAGGTTAGGTTTTAAGGTTACGGTTTTAATTTTAAGTTTATCGTTAGGCTTTAAAGTTTGAAGTTAGATTTTAATGTTAGGATTTAGGTTTTAAGGTTACGTTTTTAGTTTTAAATTTAGGGTTAGGTTTTAGACTTTAAGGTTGAATTTTTATGTTAAGTTGTGGGGTTTAGGTTTTGAGGCTAGGTTTTTAGTTTTAAGTTTAAGGTTAAGCTTTGAACTTTAAGGTTAGGTTTTAATGTTAGGTTTTTGGGTTAGATTTTTTGTTTTAAATTTAGGGTTAGGTTTAGGCTCTAAGGCTGAGTTTTAATTTAGGTTTAGGCTTAAGGTTTTAGGCTTTAAGGTTAGGTTTTAATGTTAGGTTTTGAGTTTAGGTTTTAGGTTTTACATAATAGGATTTAAAGCTTTATAGTTAGGCTTTAAGGTGAAGTTTTGGGAATTACAAATAATCTAAAATATGTAATGATTAAGTTTTAAATTATTTTTAATCCTTAAGATTATATATAATCATAAATTATTTAAAATTAAAATTAATGTAGTAGTAACATATTTATAGTAAACGATTTCAATAGGGCAATGAAAAAAATTATTCATAATCAAAGGATGACAATTGTTGTCATTTATGTTGACCAATGGTGCAAGGGTTAAAGAATTGAATCTTTTTAAAAGAGGTGAGGGGTTCAAGTCGTTATATTTACAACCCATGTGTCATGTAGCCTACCTAAGCTAGATAACCTACCTATAAGTAGGTTACATTGAATAGGTAGTGGCATGTGTCAACCATTCATTGGATGAAAATAATAAAATAAACATTTTTTATTATTACATTTTCCTTACTTACATATATATTAATTGTTTTGTTTGGTGAATGTGGTTATTGCATAGGGTCTTTTGTAATATTTACATCCTTTTGTTTGGTGATGTAAGAATGAATGTTGAAAAATATTGACATGGTGTGTTTTGCTTACACCCATATGAATGGGTGATGCATAATGATTTGTAATACCTTTCAATTTTTCTTGTGGATATTTCATTTGGGTTTTTCTTTTACTTTTTCAATAACCAAAGTATGGAAATAGTTCCATTTTCACAAAATGAACAATACATGCACAATGCAATCTTGGGAAATAGTCATCCAATTGTTTGCGTTTCAACTACCTACATATGCACTTTCAAATCTTGTATTACTTGTAATCTCCAAACATAATAAAATATCAAGTTTTTGATTACTATTAAATTGAGATTGGCAATACTTGTATTGAATAATACTAACTAATAACAATATTAATGTTGTTACATTTATTAATATTTAATTTAAAATACTAGTATTATATTGCTTACTTTAATCAAAATAAATTTTATATTAATAACATTATTAATTATACAAAAAATATTTTAATAATCATTAATAATTATCTTATTAATGCAAAAAATTCATGTTTTTTATTTAACAAAATAATATTATAATATTTAAATTTTTGTTAATTTGTCAATACTGATTTGTACTAAAATAGTATTAAAATAATATTTTCAACAACTATGTTGAACTAATTATAATGAATAATACCAAATAATTACACTATTAAAAAATCATTAATAATTAATTTACATACTAATTTATTATGACTAGTTATTATTAAAATATTATGATAATAAAAATATTTTAAAAATTAGGTGAAAATATTAATGAATAACCTTAAACGTTTTTTTAATCATTATTTAAATTAAAAATTTAATGATCTTAATAAGTTTTCATTGTTATTAAAATATTATTGTTAATATTTGTAGTTAATATGTAGCCTATGCTAAGATACTTATAAACTAATTAATGTTATTTAGGCATGTAGGTGTATGAAAATATATCAACACAATCAACAATGTTCAAATAATATTAAAATAAAATTTATTAATTGGTAATAATTATATATTATAATATTATCATCATTTTTATTACTAATAATTATTTGATGTATGAAAATTCTTCTTAATAATTCCATAATATTAATACTACATTATTATCATTTTTATAGTGTGTCAAGGCCAAATAACCTCTGGCTTAAATTAATTGAAACCCTTGAAATGGAATGCTCTGGTGTGTCATATAAAATTTTATTGAAGATTTTCCCTTTTTTTATTATGCTTTAAATTCTTGGGTATTGTTAATGTTGTCTCGGTGATTATATTTGAACAATAATGAGCCCACATTTGGATATTCTCCATTAGCTAGATTTTTGTGTGACATTGTGGGTTGATGTTAACATAAAACACATGCCAAGGCAAAATAATGGATTGTGAAACACAAAATAATATTGTTAACATTTGATACAAAATAATATTATAAACCTTTGGTGTAAAATGATCAAACAAATAATTTACATGAATATGATGCCTATTGAATGTTAAAATTAATATTTATTTATGAGATCTTTTCTTACGAACATTTGTGTGTGTGAGCATTGTTTCATGCCAATCCTTCAATTTATGAACCAAATACGTTAAACCATCATCTACATGATGTAACAACATTCTCAGATGCAATGATTCATTCATTTTTGTGAGGTGAATGTTTTGAATTTTTGATGCCACAACTTTCATGATTTAGATGGCATAGTCACGAAGTGCGACCCCTCCTTGTGTGCATTCTTTGACAATCCCTAGCATTGTGTGATGTAAATGAGTTAATGTTCTTTCCAAAGGAACAATTGAACTTTCTAGTTCATCAAAAGCCTTGACCTCATTCATAGGAAGCATAATCTCCTCCATAGTCTCGATCAAACTAATGTCAATGACCCTTTTTGCACCATAAGTTTCACCATCATCTTTGAAATTTGAATCATCTGAAATATATTGCGGGTCTACAAACATGGCTACTAAACCTCCACAATTAGATTCAAACCATTTTTCACAATAATCAATGACATCCTCTTGGGTAACATCAATGACCATGAAAATAATAACAATTTGGTGCTTGCAAAGATTCCTCCATAATGCCTATTCACATGTGCAATGTGAATATTTTGTAAATGGGCATTTTACTTTGTATACCACATTGGCAAGAGTTGACTCCTTATGATCCAATAATCATTTGTTTCAAAGGACAGTTGGGATACATGTGTGAGTAGGATCAATGTTATTTTCTGCACATTCGTTCTCACAATATGTCCGCAACCTTATGAACCTTTTTTTCTTCATTTCAAATGTGTGTATATAATGTTGTGCAATTGTTGTTATTAATCTCCAAACCAACCAATAAATTTGATGCCCTTTAAAACCCTTTGTCTCAAAGAAAAACCAATGTTTGAAGGCACCATGGTAGGACTCAATGCTCATTTGTGTATATTGGTTGGAATGTGGCATGCGTCAAAGTCCAGTCATCCACAACTCCAATACACAATGCACAATGTAATATTAATTAAGTCAATGTTCTAGTTGATAAAACATACCCATTGAAGGGGATGTGAATTATTAAAACTATGATCAAACAAACATGTTTTGAAAGACTGAAATTGAAAATGAACACATACCAAATTGGCAATAATAGGTCCAAAAATAATGTGTCCAAGAATCACCAAGACTATGTTGTTCAAAATTTTATAAGACTTTCATTCTCCTTTGTGCTTTGAAAGTTTCAATGTTTTCCTTAGGCTCGATGGACATTTACATCACATCATGTAGGTCATGAAGGATTATTCATTGGACTTTAACATCTTTGATCTTCTCCATCACACATAAGTGCCATGCCTTTTAATACATGCCATGCACAAAAGAAGATAGAGATGTTTTTCATAGCCCAAACAATCTTAAACATTCACACAGAATTCACACAAACTTTTAGCATTAGTTAGATATGTAAGTACATTGTAAGTTTAGTAGGAATGAAAAAGACCTTGGACAAGGAAAACTTTTGTTCTTCTTCGAACATAATTATGAAGAAAGAGGTAGTATTGATATTCATTGTAATGCCCACAACTCTTGAGGGGCATCATCAATATTGAAACAACTCGGTCTCCAATTAGGCATGATTGACAACATTTTTGTTTCCAAAGGTTTGAGCCATTGAATTAGATCATCCATAGTTTGTTGGCTTGTAATGATCCATGTTAGAAGCACTCCAATGTGATGAACATCAAAGCCCATCAAGGTGAACAAATGATATTTCACATCATTTGTGCCAAATGTGGCATCCATGGAAATTGTTCCATTATGGCCATATGCAAACATGGATTGACAATGCATTCATGTTTGGATGCCTAGAGTGAATGGGACTTGAATTCTCCGACTTCTTGAAGATAAAATACGTGTTCTGAATGATGTAAAGTCGAAGATGGAACTAAAATGGTTGGGTTTTTGTGTAACTACCAACTCCCTTTCTTATGTTTCCAATTTCAATACACAATGTTTTATTGTCGGATGAAGTCATCCTTGATCATAGTTTTTTTGGCATTCACACATTCCCACCAATTTATTTTATGCTTGTCATAAATTTGTTTAGTGGTGTGCCCTAAACTCAATTGAGTCCAAATGCAATCTTTCAAAGATTGTGAAATTCAAGGTGCATATTGTGACATGCAAGTTGATGACTTGGGATCTTGTTGGTCATGTGTCGGTTCATGATTCGTTCTAGTGTGTGTTTGATGGTAAAAACATAGCTCCACTACATCAGGCTGTGTGTACAATCGCTAGATTGAAAAAATGACCAAACATTATCCTTTGATTGATCTTGCATGGTTTGGGTCATTTCAATGATCATTAGGACCATAGGCATAATCATACCTACAAAACGTACTTATGGTAAAGATCATATGTGTTTATGAAGGACATTTGAAAAGGAAAAAAAAAGCATGGAACATCACATTATATCAAGTATGGTTGATGTGGTTATTTAATGATGGGGTTTTTATATCCTTTTGTGGGGGGTGCAAGTTTTTGTGCATGTTGCATTTTTTTGGGGTTTCCACATCACCTTGCTCGCCTTCCAAGAATTCATAGACATGTGCATGTGCTATGTACACAATCTTAATCAACACAATGTTTATGGCCCCATGCCTCACCTTGGGAATCCATGTGAAATCCACATTTGAAAAACTAGATTTTTTTGGGCTTTGGACTTGAATTGATTGTGATTTGGAAATTCGGCCCATGCACTTATAAACTTGTAAAAACATGGACTTGCAATACCCACTTTTTTCATTAGACCATGAATACTAATGGAATACACAACTAATTAATACTTGCAAAATCAATACATTATGCATAGAACTTAGGTTGGTAATACTTACATGCCAAACTAATAACAACACTAAGAATGTATATGTTCCATTTGCAATATCTACATGTCAAATACTTAAATCCACAATGGACATGGGACTCAACCCTACAATACCCACATACCAACCTTAAACACACACAAGACATGGGACCCAACCTTGTACTACTTGCCTTCCAAAACTGAAACACACACTAGACATGGGACCCAACCTTGCATTACATGCATTCCAAACTAAAACACACATTGGACTTTGGACCTGACTTTGCAATACCTACATTTCAAAACTAAAACACACGCTAGACATGGAACCCATTATTATAATACCCATATTTAGGACTAATAATTACATGTAGATTTCTTGAGTTAGGATCAAACATTTAGCGATTTAATAATCTATTACCATAATAAAAAAAATGTAGGTTATATTCCCATGTTGATTCAATACACAAAACTAATTGAATTTTAATTAAATTAAAACCACATATGAATGAAAAAAATGAAAGGGAAAGGAAAAAAAAAACCTTTAACTTGATGGTCCAAGGTGATGACATACTCCTTGCAAAGCTTTCCAACCCTAAATCAAACTATAACTTTAAATAAATAAAAAACCTTAAGTATGGTTATAGACTAAACCCTAAACATGCACCATTTTCAAAAGAACTCCAACCCAAATTACAAAGCCTTACACATAACCTTGACAACTATAAAAGATAATTTTAGATGAACTAATTATGAATTAAAAATCAAAGCTCAAAAACTTAAGAATTTTAACAAGTGAAGGAAAATATTTATTTCTTACCTTTTAATTTTAATCTCTCCAACTTTAAAAATGTCTCCACTCCTATTCAAAAAAGAAGAAATGAATTTCATTTGCTCAATATATGATTCATGATTCTTCCTTCGTAAATTAACCTAACTTTGAATTTAATTAATATCAAAAATGATGTTTTTGCAAAGGTTGTAAATGTTTGGGACATCTACCTAATTCTAAATCCTCCTTTGATCCATTTTATGTTATATAATATAATCCTCTTTTTCTCTTAACCCAAGGTATTAAATTATTTAATTATGTTGTGTACAATATACAATAAATGGTGCAAAGTGGAGGCTCATGAGAACATTGACGGTAGGAAGAGCTCGCAAATGCAATACCTACCCATGAGGCCTCAATATGTTTAATTTAGTACTAACCAATTGAATGCAATACCTACACATGAGGCCTAAATATGTTTAATTTATTATTAACCGATTGAATGCAATACCTACATTTGAATTATTTTCCTTGGTTGTTGTTGTTACGTAGGTGTTGGGTAGGTAGGTAGGAGGGAGGGTAGGTAGGTAAGAATGAGATGACAAGTTTCGGTGAGAAAAGGGGGTGTGGATCTAGTAGTTAGGTAGGTAGGTGTGCTTGTGGGTGCTGGTTCATGCTGGCCTTACATGAAAACCCACTAGGTTCCTACTTCAAATGCAAAAACCAACCCCTAAAAACACATATGGTTTTACAAGGTCAAGCCACACTTGAACTTGACTCGAGAGAGCTTCACATGGAGAATATTTTTTGTCATCCAATGCACAAATCTATGGTACAGGTTCCTAGGGTTACCTGCATATTTGTGTGAGCAAATCTGTGGTGCAGGTTCCTAGGGTTTGGACGCACTAGGGTTCCTGTGCATGTATGCTGTCCAACGAACACCGTTACCAACATTCCTTACATAAGTTAGGGAAAAGAAAGAAGAAACAGTCAGCTTTCAAGTGCAGAGAGGCCTTGAAAGCCCCCTAAGAGAATCATTGATAAGGAAAAGGATGATCATCAGCTCGGGATTAAAGTCGGGGGCACATGTGAACAATCGAATAAATTCTTCAATAAGTGAAGGAAAGAAGGAATCTCCCAAATTTTCCTAACAAAAAGTCCAAACAAAGTCGTTCCTTCCTTCCTTGTGCATCACTTATTCTTTTCCCGACTGGGTTGAGCAGCTTTTCACTTGTTATACCACCAAGTTGAAAGAGTACGGCCATCAATAATTTATATCAAGTTCCATGGGCACTTAACCCTCCCACAAAGCCATATGAAATGTGATTAGGGTTTTGAATTTGGGTGATACATTTGTGAATTTAAACCCTAAACCCTACTATCAAATATATATAAAAATATGAGACCTAAAATCATATCAAGTTATATACTTCACCTTATGGTAGATCCAATCATTTATACATAAACAAAACCCTAGACAAATTCTTGCTCATTCCTTTATTCCTTTTTAAGAAAGGGGTTGCTAGTTATTAGGATCCTGAAATTGAGCACTTCTTTTCTTTTCCAATTGGGTTGAGCAACATTTCATCCAATGTGGCACCAAGTTGAAAGAGTACGGATGGAAATAATTTGTCAAGTTCAAGTGTGGCTTGACCTTGTAAAGCCAAATTGTCCGTGACTACAGATATGAATTTGGGTGGCAACATTTGTGAACTTATGCAATCAAAACATGCAAAGAAAATGAAAAACTAAAAAAATCATAGGGATGTGTAGATTTCACTTTATAGATCCATGATTCAACATGAGCAAAACCCTATTGCCCCTATAATTATTGATGGAGAAGTTTCAATTTCCACCAATAAAATGCTTTTATTCCTTTTTAAGAAAGGGGTTGCTAATTGATAGAGTGCTGAAGTTGAACATTTCTCCCTTTGTTACACTTTACCTGTGCAAAATGTTTTGCTTTTGGGGGGAGGGGTGGGGTTATACATCTTTTTGTTGAGTTGGCAAAAGTGATGGAAGGTCACTTTACATGCTATATAATACTATTACACTCAAAATGAATGCCAGACATTATTATTACATGCAAGGGCCATCACAAACATGGCCTTTTCAGGTACAGTGTTGCTATTATTATATTATGAAATTGGTGAGCTTCATATGAACTGTGTGACATTTGCAAAAACTCTAGTGCATTGCTAATCATCAATAGCCAATTTTCATGCTTTCTCCAATAGGTTTCTATTATGGTAATGTGAAAGTTTCTCTCCATTAAAAAAATTAACTTCACTTTCATTCTCAAAATGTGTTTTTTGGGTGGGTTTCATTTTTCATCCTCCTATTATTTTAGGAGACAAATTTTCAACATAAATGTTGAGTTTTAAAAAAAAACAACCGCACAAATTAGAACGAATGGAGACACAAAATTAAATTCATAGTGAAAAAACACATGATCTTGTAATATCTTAAACCAAGTCCAAAAGCTCACATGTATCATCTCAAAAGATAATTCATTGGTAACTTTTTAGGGTACACCCCAATTTCTTGGAGCAATATAAAATCTTTGTCAGTTTACTAGGCTTATTCCACTCACTATTAAAGCTGAGCTGAGCGATTGCAACTCTTCTCAATTACCAAAAGAACTTGCTTTTCCAAAATGTCTTTGTGGGGGCACAGTTGAACGGCTATAGATAAACACAAAATACGAGACAATAGAGCAAGTTGCAACTTTTTTGATGGTTATTTCTTTATTTTCTTTCAGATGGACATATGGCAGTCTTCTTATCAGTTCTAACATGAAAACCCATATTGTACTTCTTCTCTTTTTCATCCTGTGCTTTTAAAAAAAAAAATTCCTTGGGTTCATTTGTGTTAAGGTTCACGTGGGATGTGGGTCATCCAGATGATGTATTTATATCGATCTAATATAAACAGCAATAAACAAGACATACTAAACTTTTCCCCACTCATATACCTAATGGAGCAAACATGCAAATGATTTCAAAACCTAACATGATATTGAAAAATAGTTCAAACCATCTTTGATGCAATTGAACACAAACGTTGAACAAACGTAACTACAATTACTCAAATTTACAAGCGTCAAAAAGTGTCAGTATTTGAACTAATTAGTATGGGTCATCCTACTGATTCTTTTCTACGATGGATTTGTCCATTTGTGCCAAAAAAACACAAAACAAATTTGTTTTGTCTCATTAAATAATAGGAGTGAAACCTGGCATAAAACCCATGTTTCTCCGTCTCAACACGCCATAGCTTCAAACTTTCAACTCCATGTGGCATCCTTTAGACCTTTTGCGTAAAACAGATAGTACCCATATGCCCAAAGTCCATAAAGTGATTCACCCAAGTCCTTTGCCTATTACCTATTGTTTGCAAAGAAAGAAAGAAAGAAAGGGAGAAAGTGATTCAAATGTCAAAGTAAATTACAATGTAACAACCAACACGAGTCCTTGCATGCCTCTAATGTTCAAAAAACAATCCAAGTATCAAAATGTCAAAGTAATATAACTTATAGGTTCGCTTGTTTTTTGTGTGTGAAGTTTCGCACTTTGCAAACATTTGGAAATTGTCTATAGAAAATTCAATGACTTTTTTGAATTTTATTTTTTCAGAAAATTCCAAAAAATTTATTGAAAGAAAAACCAGATTTCTATATATGGTTCAAGTAGGTAGCGCCAAAAATAAAATAAAATATTCAATTTAATCCCTTAATATTTTTTAATATATTTCTGTTTCCGGCTAGCTAAGTCTCAACTAATGGATGATCACCACGTTCACTACAAAACAATTATAAAAAAATTAAACATTGATAGGGTGGGAGGCTTTTTGCTTTGGGCCCTCAAAATGGTTTTGAGGGACCTGGCTGGCATCAATGTTTTTTTTTCTTTTCTTTTTTTGTCTCTTCAATTTTGTGATGTAATGAAAACGGCAATCATCCACAAGAAGATTTAACCAAATTTGGCAATATACAAGATATGAAAGCCAAAACTTTAAAGCATCATTTTTTAAGTAATTGGTGGCTATCCACCAACTGGAAACCTATTCTACAAGTCTGGCCTTTTTTTTCTCTTTTTTTTTCTTTGAAAAATCTAAGCCAACCTTGACTCTTTTTTCTTTTTTCCGAAGAATGCTTTTTGTATAGGTCAAAATCCGTTTGTTCATGTCAAAATTTTAAAAAAC
>Ga0209208_10002883_pt1 | contig 24704 bp, 14 predicted proteins | sample S1TSphfallax_3_FD_187694 | JGI IMG/M metagenome (GOLD analysis project Ga0209208, IMG submission 187694) | Host-associated microbial communities from peat moss isolated from Minnesota, USA - S1T2_Fd - Sphagnum fallax MG (SPAdes) (version 2) | ecosystem: Host-associated > Plants > Peat moss >...
GCATACTCCAAGGCGTGACCAGGCTGGAACGGCGTGGGCTTGGGCATCGTTGACGATCTAGCGGATCTGGGCAGTCGGGTGAGAGCGTCGACAAGAGCAGCGAAACGTTTGCGAACGTTTCACGCGCAAGAGCAACGAAACATCTGAAAATGTTTCGCGCGCAAAAGCAATGAAACGTCTGAGAGCGTTTCGCGCGCAAAAGCATTGAAACATCTGAGAACATTTCGCGCGCAAATGCTTCCATTGGCTTCGCCGTGGATTTTGCTTATTTTGTAGATCGTCCAAATTTTATTTTGTAGACATCCATGGTTACTTTTAGAAAATCTACAAAATTATGAGGCTTGATCTAATGACATCTACCAATCTTTTGCAATGAACATTATATGTTATTTATGTTTGTTTTTCAAATACATATTGAAGTCTATCTTCACAACAACTCCATCTGAGATTGATTATTGTTTAACATTTTTCCTTCCTTAGGTGAGGTCATTCTAAAGCATGGAAAATTTTCTTTGATTATGCAAGTAGTCCACATGTACACTACGATGTGGCTTATGTGTTAGGGAATATTTGAATATTTTCTTAACATGGTGATATCTTGGGATGTGTCAAAAAATATTCTATCCACATCAAGTGAATGTGTCAAAGAATATTCCTTTAAATATTATTGCAAATATTCTTATTTGTTCACATTCACCTAATCCTATTCACATTCACACATTCATAGAATAACAATCTTGATAAATCGAATGAAAGATTTTTATTCATAATAAAATTTTGCGTCATATTTATATGTGTTTCATAATTGTTTTAAATGCATGAAATTTGTGTTTAAATCAAACAAAATTATGAAAAATTACCAAATTGTGACCCAATTTTTTTGTGATGTAAGTAACTTACATAGCCATTAAGTAGGCTTTCATAATTGCTAGGTAAGCTTACATAACCCCTAAGTAAGCCCTTTAGGTAGCCTAGTTACACCTAGATACACCTAGATAATCTTTTAATTAAACCTAGATATTTTATAAATAACCCTATAATAGCCCCTAACTAGCTTAGGAAACCCTTAGGTAATGTTAACCCTTAGGTAAGATGTTAAATAAACCTAAGTAGACCTATGTTGCCCTTATGCATAGGTAGCTTAGGTAAACCTTAGGTAAACTTAGCTTGCCTAGGTTTATTCATGCTAAAATAAGTTCACTAAGGTAGGTTGAGTAAGTTACTTAAATAAAATATTTTTTTTTTTTATTAAAATGTGGTGACAAATTATTTGTCATAAAAAAAGTTGGTGCAATAAAGTTTGACTTTCAAAGTGAAGGTAAGAAGAACAAATCTTAACTCTTTCAAGCTAGGTTGTTTAGGGCCCATCTTTTTAACCTAGGTGGCTTGGCCACCTAGCCTAACTTAGCCTAACCTAGGCCCCTTGATCTAAGTTGGTAGGTTAGGTTGCTTAGTTTAGACAGGTTCCTAGCCTAGAATTTGATTTGCAATTAATGAATTCACTATGTTTGTAAATTACACATTTCTACCATGATAAATTTGTCCAAGTTCTTTACAAAAAAAAAAAAAAAAACACAATGAACTTGACCACATATTGTAATATTGACATTTCATGATCAAGCCATGTTAGATTTTCCTTCTTGTGACTAACAACTTAAAATCAAGATTATTATAATAAAAGTTGCAAAACAATAAAATCATGAAAAATCAAACACCTAATCATTTGGATTCATAACTTGGGAAAGGTTCAACAATCACATTTTCTCCACTACATCAATTAATCAACCTAGTAGGATGAATAGCAATTGAATCACACTTGGGAAATTGGTGTCCTTGTTTTGACCTAATCAAATGGAAAATGTAAATAATTTTAAAATGTACATGCATTTGTAGCCAAAACAACATATTGCTACAATCCAACCTTTTGTCCAAATGGCTATTGAACTTTGACATGATTTGTATGCAATGCTTTAAATTGGAAATTCTTACTCTTCAATTTCAAGTGGTTGGTGCCAAAATCTTCAATCAATGCTCCATCATTTGATAGTCACAAGTCATTTCTATACTTAATTGTTTGTGGCCATGACAAGAAAAATTCATAGAAGTTATAATGGGTTTAATTCCATAGAGACAAATCCATTGGAAGGTGATAGCTATGTAACCCATTGGTTTTTCTGATCTAAATTGTACACATATAATTCCTATAGCATACATGTACTTAATACAAACACCATGGAAGAATATGCAAACACATGAAAGTTAACACAATCTTGCCTATCAAAAGTTCACGAAAACACCAAAACTAATGAGGTTCAATGACTTCCCAAACAAGCAAGCAAGCACACCGATAATTTTCCAAATAAGCTTACAGAAAATTCAAAAGTTCAAGCAAACAAATGATTCAATAGTAGTTGAAAGTACACATACTTCACCAGTGCTCAAAGGTTTGGAGCAAGGAAGGAGATTGCTTGCAACATTTGAAGTACCCTTTAAAACATGTTATCTTCTTGATGTAGTTACTATATGTTCATTGTAAGACTTCAGGAAGTTCATTAGACCATTCTAGTTTGTTTTGAAAATTCTCTTGATGCCACTCTAGTTCCATGCTATTGATGATTGCTAAGCCACCATTGGCACCCCAATGTCGTCCTCCTTCAATACACATCAATGTCACAAACTTGTGTTAGTGCCTTTCTGTAGCATATTATGATAATAATAACTTCAATTCTTGCTGCATCCAAACTTGCTAACTCTCCACCTCCTACACAAAAGACTGTAAATTACCTGAACTATATACCATCACATTAATTCTTATGTCTTCTTTGTGCTCAGATCTAGTCTAATGCAATCTTTTAAGGATTTTCTGCACCTTTGTTAGGCCTGTGTCTTTTGACTCAAATTGTGCATGGTTGACAAAACTCTACTATGCCATTTTATGCATTGAATATTCAAACTCAAAGCTTGTTTCAAATGGTGAACTTTTGAATGGGGATCCTTTCTCTAATCAAATAAGTTTTATTTTCAACAAATTTGGCAGATTATTTAGCCACAAGAAAATCCAAAATCTCTATTCTCATGCCTTTTAACTGTACATAAATGTAGTGACAAATGGCATCAAGGTTTGTTCAAACTGCTTTCTATTGTATATGATGAAAGTTATTAGACATGTACCTGTGCACAAGGAAACTGTCAGGTGGTGTTATTTCTCAGTCAACTCTCGGTAACCCTGCCAATTGAGTGGCACACGATAGTTGTGGGATGCCATGAAATTGAGGAGCACTTCACCAGGTTTATCAGTGGGCCACAGCTGTAAGCATTCTTCAAGCTTCTCTAAAGAAGAACCCCAGGCACCCTCAATGTAATTGTCCACTGCACACTCAAATCTGTCACGGTAATCCGATGGTAGGCCTTTCAAATCCTGCTGAAACATTGGCATATCAAATGTGTACAGAACCAATGGCTCTGCACTCCCTTTCACTGTTACGCAGTCAAGCTTACGACAGTTGTCTCGTAAGCTGCTCTTGGTTAGATTTGCAATCACTGTCCCTGAAATGAGTATCATGACACCATACTGCTTTGTTGCTGCCTCTAATCGGGACGCCATATTGACATGTGGTGATAAATATGAAGGGTCAACCTTATGTGATGAGCCTATCGCTCCTTCAATTGCCCACCCAACATGGAGTCCAAAACCCATGCGGATCTTGTACCCTGCTCCAAGCCATACACCAATATAAACACAACATTGACCTATGTCATGGAGACCATAAGCAGCACTCATCTGCAAAGCAAATCGATACAACACACATCTGGGCCTAAAATTGACAATCAATTCTACACTTCATCAAGATGGTTTAGCTAGAAGAAAAGTGAGAATACTTGCCTGGCATACGTTTTTGGATAGCAGGGTGCATGGCAAATTCAGCCAGTGATTGTGATGTTTCAATGCACAAAATAATGTCCAGAAATGATTGCAGTGCCCGATCTGCAAATGATGTGCCTCTTGTCTGCATATCATCTCAAGAAACCTGAACCAAATTAGTAAACTAATCTATTGCCATACTGATAATGAAGAGATCTTACAACCTAACTCTGTATCTGAAGCAGCTTGCACAAACAGCAAGGTCCTTGCATGCCATTTTCCATCAGTCATCATTGGTGGATAACTGGATATAACTAGTGTAGAATTGAAAATGAATGAGTCAAGACTGTCACGGACACAAATCAGCTGTCACAATGCAACTTGAATGGTTGCCAACAGTTTTGGGTATTGCAATTTAGGGACATATTCTGTACCTTGTTGGTATTGTCTGCCACAGTCTTCTTCCACACAATCAAAAAGGCATCACCAATATTCTTGTTTGGGAACCCTTGATGCAGGACCACTTTGTTGTGCACAACATCAGCAATTTTGTTCACAAACATCATCACATCCTCTTGCAGGCACTCAGTGGCATCAGTGAAGTTACGAATGTCACAAAACCCAAAACATGCTTGGATCTTTTTACCAGGAACCATGGCTGTTCAACATGAAATCACACCAACAAAGAAGGAAACTGCTTGGATACCAGCTCTCAAAAACAAACAATGTGTCACATGGAGAAGAATGATGTAGTAAGACTGCCTCACCTTTTCAGAGGTGGACACATAAGTGCATACCAGTAGAGAAACCTCATTGCCAAGTTCATTCCCAAAGAATCTCTAGGCCAACAATTTGACAGTACCATAACAATGAGTGTAGTAATAAATGTATGAAAGTCACTCACAAAGTGTCAGACCATAACCTTCCTGAGTGCTATCACTAGTCTATTCATTGATGCTTACATGAACATAAGAACATCAAGTAAGGTGAGATTTACAATGAAAGGAGGACTGCTTACAAAAGAAGAGTGCCAAACGTACGATTGAATTCAGCGCCTTTCAGATTGACAGACAAGATGTCCATGCCCGCATTGCCAAGTGCCACTTTTGTCAGGCTTGCAATCTTTACTAAAGCAGCTTCCACCATCTTTGTCTCATTGCCCTGTTCAATGTTAACAACTCTCCATTTATCATCACATCCACCAGTAGGTAAAAACTTTCACTGGATCCACTTGGGTCTTGGAACAGGATAATAAACACTGGTGGAATGACATATTAGGGCTGAATGTTGAAGGCCTCTATTTTGAAGGTTTAGATGGGCAGGTCAGGAACTGACCCCTCTTATCAAAAAAGATGATGCAGAAGGGCAAAGAAGAAAACTGTCAGACAGGTTGAACCTGGCTCTCCTACCAAGGCTAAAGCTCCATTTGAATTGAATGTAAAATATTCCATTCTGAAGCATACCAAGTATTCATTGCACAATGCACCTCATGTTCCCTCCATGATCCAGTTCCCATCATAGAACTAAAGCAGTTTGTAAATGGAAAACATGCAGACAAATGGAGAAATACCTGGTCAATAGGTTGAAGGGGCTTTGATAAAGCTTTCCCTGCAAATGACACAGGATCATCTGCCAGTTCCTTCACAAAATCAACCATTCTCTCTATTGGCTGTGCCCACTCTCCCCACCCCCTTTTGTCATCAGTGGTCTTTCAGGTATTCAATTTTTGAAACATGGTATGGGAAGAAACCTCTCGACCTCTTTCCTATCTTTTCCCTTATTCCACAATGGATACCTACAGTCAAACTAAACCTCTGACCAACTGTCACACTTCATGTGAATAAAAGCCGTTCCAGTGTCATCACCAGCCTTTTGCCTTTGGACTGCAATGATGCAAATGCTACTTGTAAGTTAGGCATGAATCTTGATCTCTGAGTCTTTCAGGTACTTATATTGTCTTTAAAATTGACCAGGAAAAGAATTTACATATTTTGAATGCTCTAATGGCTGTTTCACAGAACCAGAACCAAAGATACCCAGGGATAGAGAGTTTGAATGACAGATCTGTACCCATGCTTATGGCCAGAAGTACACCTAGTCCCACATAAACAACTTTTCTTTGCAACACAAGAAAAATAGGTACAGGTCAGTGAAAGCAATCAAAATTGATCTTTTTGATACCTGAATCAACAAGCGATTGGAGTCACGGCTGAGGAAAAAGGACAATGCTGCAAGAATGACAAGCATTATCACTGTCGAGACCATCTGTTTCAAGGCCACACCATCAATGAGATAATCTGCAAGAGACCAGCACACTAGTCTTTAAATTCTACTGTTGCTATAGGAACTCAAGAGGACCAGGGATCACTGCCATCTCTTGCAGCATTAACAGTTTTACCTGCTCACCTGTGTTGCAAACTTTTCCATGAATAGGACCTCCTGGGAGAAGATTAGAATGATGAAGCATCTAGTTAGTGACAGTCCAATATGTCATCATCACCACTTTGGCAATGAATGTGCAATGAATGTACAAGTAAATTCCAAGGTACATGTATTCTAGGTATTGAAAAGCAATTCCAGAAACAGATAAGTCAACATGGCAGACAGTATCATCAAGATGTCAATGTGGATCACATTCTGCAGCAAAGGATGGACATACTCACATTCAAACCATACTTAAGTCGAGTCCGTTTCAATATAGAGTAGAGAGCTTCACTGCGGTTACTGTCACTTGTAATGCTAAGAAGCTCACCAGTACGATATTGCTCCAGCACACTCTGCTTGACATTGAATCCATTGTTTGCTGTTGGGATGATCTGATTATATGTTGTACCTCCATCATCAGACCCATTGATGCAACCCCCCATTACAGCCAAGTACAACAGATTATAATTATGTTGGCTGTTGAAATTAAGAACCTTGCTCAAGCTCACATTGAACTGGGCAGAACAAACAGAGTCACCATCAAGAGAGTCAAGTGACATAACAGGGCCCCAGTCAGTGTTGGCTACTTGAGTATATGGTGTGAGCACAATTATAAGTAGAAGGCCTATAATGATCTTGTGGGTGGTGAGTTCTGAGAGCTTGGTCCATATTTGACTAGGCTTGGCAGATGAATGCTCTGCCACTTCTGCCAGCTCCTCATCACTCGTGTTATTAATGGTCCATTTCCTGCGCCTGAAAATCTGCACAAGAATAATACAAAACCATATCCAGTAGGCTTTACTTTGCTGCTACCTATAGAGCAGAGCATCTAACCAAAAGCTGTGCATCCTAACAGGAAATCTGCACCCTGCAAATCAAGTAGACCATGTTATACAGCTCCCCCTGGCTGTATGCAATACAGATATAAAACATAGGTCTAAGTGCCTATCAATGGCTCCAAGACTTCATGTTCTCACCAGTAATATCCAGCTGGCACAGATTACAGATGCATTGGCTTCCACACTCAATATCAAATGTACAACTATTACTGATTGTTTGGTACACATATTGAGAATTTGTAACTTTGCATCTTGAAACTTCTACACATAAAGCTTTGGTTTGATGTTGTAAGGTGCTTTATTGCACCACATAATGCTACTATAGAAGACACACCTTCGCCACATAGGCCACTGGAAACAAACTGGAAAAGTGAGAGGCTTGTAACAACTTGCTTGCTCTAGTAACTGTGTTGGCAGCCCGTCCAGTTCGTGCAATCACAAGATTTTGCCCATAGATATTTGTGATGATTGCCACCAATGAAATGGTCCCAACAAGATCCAGCCTGCCAGTAAGAGACTGAAATTTGTGAGGAAACAACAAATTATCTCTTTAACCCTCAAATACACATGTTTAATTGAAAACACTCAAATCATCAAGTCAGTAATTTTTCTTGCTTGAGAAAAAATGTGCATCATCAACACATTACATTACCAGAAGAACATGCCAATGAAGTAGCCTGGCCGAAGAACAGAGAGAATGATGAGCTCAATTATGAAGAATGCCATGCATGTAAGCAGGACATGTATCTCATATACATCTGCCTGCATGAATTCTTTAAATACATGAGCAAGTCAACAGAATAGTAAAACCTGGTACATAACTCATGCAATTGACAACCTGACAATGCTACACAGTTTAAACAATTGAACACACTACTCAACATGGATTCCTGCATGTGGATATAGATGTTTCTGCAGACCTCAAAGTTGGCTTCAATCCTCATCTAACACAGTTCTGGAATGTAAACGAATGTACTTGGTCTGGTTCAAAGTGAAATGCAGAGTTTTGTACACCAAATAACTGGTGTGCCTTGAACTCCTAGTGCAATAATGCATATATCAGAGAGAATACAGAAAATACCACAACATTTGTTAAGTAGAAAATAGACAACACTGTAAAAGACTTTCTTCTTTCTTTCCTTCATTTTTCAAATGCAATGTGGCATGGACTCTGTACTGTCAGTTGTATCAGTTCAACACACTTTTATATCCATTGAGTTGGTGACTCATAAATGACCATGCAATGTAACACAACAATTTCAAGGATGTCCAAGTTGAAAAAAGAATATCTTGCCTGTTTTGGTAGAATGGCTTTCATGAAGTCATCCGCAAAGATTGCAACAAACGAAGTCAAAATGTTCACAGTGACCCAAAGCTTGCTGTCCAAAAACTGATTGATTTGCAGTGCTTGGGGATAAGACCGGAGTGCTCCCCAGAATCCAAGAGTCTGCCAGTGCTTACTATGCAATGATGCCAATCTGCTTACATCTCCTACCAGCTTAGAATCTTTCTTACTGTGAATGGCTGACAACTGGCCTCCCATCACCTTTCGACCAGGCTGGGCCACAGGTTGAAAGAAATTGTTTAAGATGACATGTGGCTTTTGTTTAGTACCATTAACCTTTGCAGTTTGTTGAATGCTCACTCTGAACGAACGTGCTCGACCAAAACCCCTCCCTGAAACTATGTTATTCTCTCTGTCATCTGTCATAGTTTGGCCAAATAAGAGACTGAGTGGAAACTCAGTGTTTTGAACAGCCGTAGAATGGTGACGGTTGGCTTTCACTGCTAGTGCACCATTATTTGACTTGCGTTTTTCAGCAAGATTAGCTGCTTTTGTAATCAAAGTCTGCACATTCTGATCCAGGTTGATTGTCTTGCTACCCCGTTTCTGAGATGGACTTTCTGAAGCCAAAATGGCTCTCTCAATTGGCCATAAGGTTGTTCTATCACTTGGTCGTTGCAATGACTTATCTGATGGGATATATTCACCACTTGGTGTAGCTACCAATCGACCTTCCAATGTGACTGGTGCTTCAATGAATGTTTCAGGTGCTTTGTCAACTGACACAGGTGGTGGACAGAAAGGGCCAAGAATGGTTTCTGCAGTCTGAGACAGCAACCCAACAGCAATCACCTTGAACATCAGAACTCCTTGAAATAACATCTTTCCAGTAGGACTTCCTGCTGAGATTCCTGCAGCACATTACTACTGTAATCCTGATCACATTTATGATTTCTGAAAATTCCAGCATATGAGGGTAATAAGTGTACATAGTTTCCAAAATAGTGCAACCCTAACAAAGGAGTTTCATGTCAGTAAATGTGCATTCAAGGCTCACCATGTCCATTTTCTTGTGTTTGAATTCAAACATCAAGGTGAAATTGCATGGCCTTGGTAATTATGAGGCACTTTTGGTCCTTGTAACTCTCGCTTGTTGCACAAGAAAATTAAAAGAAATAGAGAAGTGATTGAAGAGAGCCCAAGGTAGGACACCACACACAATAATATGAATAAATGCTATAAATAACTGAAGGACTATAAGAGTCCAATCACCCAATGAGACCTCCAGAAAGACCATGCAACACCTATGGACCTCAATAGTTGTTCTTGCATGTCAATCTACATCAAAGAATAATTAGACAAACATAGGAAAAGACATATCTTCATAACTGCCAAGAACTTATCATATTTCTAGTTTGAGTTTATCTCAATGGAATTGAGAGGTGACCTGATAATTAGGTTATACATATTTCAGGTCTGACAACATATCAGCCAAAAGGAAGACCCAAGGCTAAAAAACGAAAAGAGAATGAGGAGCCATTTGAACAACAGTGACAGTCATGCATGTTCTATGACCTTTAATGCCAATATGTACAGTGGTGACCAACTACCATTATTCCCCCATGATTTCATCAGCTCCCAGCACTGGCTATTGGTAATGCTCATACATTAACCAACATACTGAGTTCCTGTCACAGTAACAGGAGACTCAGCCATGATGCTGAGTCACTCAACAAAACACAAAAGAGAAGGCAATGACAAAAGAAATCATGAAGACAAAAAGAAAAGGAGAAAAACCAAAAAAACAAAAAAGGAAAGAGAAACAGAAGAATAAAATAAGGTCCCAAGAACTTTAAGAATGCAATCTTTTGAGATCAAATTGGGCTTTGAAAAGACAAGCACAAAATAGGGGAGAAGACTTGCCTCAGAGCCCCTTCGTCCATTGGTGCTGAATGCATTCCAAAGACTTCGGTTCAGTGTCACATTGGCAAAAACCTCATCATGCATATGAGGAAGCAGGACTGCCATGGCTTCATACATTGGTTTTGCTACAAAGTCAATGCAGCCGCACGTCATGGCCCTGCAAGTTGGGCACCAAGTTGAGAGCAAAGCAACAGGCAGAGAAGAAATTATGCTTGGAAGACATGGCATGAAGTTAGAATAAAAGGAACTGACACGAGGGTTGTGGGATCTTCACGGTCCATGAACTTGGAGATGTGCATGCCCAATTCCCTCTCAATGTCTCCTTGCCTGAACCATTCAAGCACTAGTAATGCTGACCATCTCTTGGAAAGGAAGAATGGTTTCACAACATTGCTAAGGTCTGCACACTTTATAATCATTTTCATAAAGAGAATTACATCATTGCTGCTGCTCAACGGCATGGATCCATCTCTTGTTTCACCAAGAAGAGAAGCATGAGCTGGAGGCACTACCCCATCATGAGTTGGATCTAATGTCAGTATTGCAGTGCTGCCAGTTTCACTTTCTGCACCAGTTGTTGACTCTGCAGAAGAAAAGACACAGTCAGATATCCATTCTCCTCATGAAAACAAGAAAAACTCCCCGAGTAGAAACAGTTCAGTTACCCATATTATGAACATCCTTATGTCAGAAGGTGAATTCTACCTGCAAGTTGAGCAGACTTTGGTGGGATAATGGAATCATTCTTTTCATGTGGTTTTGCTCCTGGTGGCACATACGGAACTGAAGGTTCAAAAGGGTGAGAGTCTCCAAGCCTTGTTGTAAAATGACCAAGGATTTCAGCATGCAAGCCCATATCTGTGGCCAAAATACATGAGACCACCAGCTTGCGAAAGTGTCGCTGATGTGCCTCATCTAGTGAGCCAATCATGTTCACTGTCTCTTGCCCCTACATGATTGCTTAATGTCAATGATTGATCCACACAACAAGGTGTGAAAGAACACAAGGTTAAGCTTCTATTGAAAGTTGAAGTCCTGGTATCTAGCAAGAGGATTGTAAATTTGGCCATATCTAACAGGTGGTTGCATGCTCTCTAGAAACCCAATGCATCATTTGACAACACTCTGCATAGTCCAACAAGTGCATACTGCATTCTATTTCGACCTACAACATTGATGCATTACAGCATTGTTGCATGTCAAAATTTCAGCAAATACATATTCCAAGGGACACATACATGACATGCAATAGAAACTCAATGGGCTCTACAAATGATTGTGGTCCCAGAATCTCCTGTCCACTCACCGAGTGCAAACTTCAAAGAATGTTTTCTCATTCAACACAGAAAAGTGCATGATCTGTTTATGGCATAACTCAGAGATAGAGTTGACATACTACTCTATTTCAACTCCAAGGGCTCTGTACAGACTACGACACAACAACAGACTAAAATCAATTGACATGCAATGTTTGGTCTGGCAAAAACTTAGGCTGAGAGAGACATGCTACTACCCTCATGGTTAAGAAGGTGGTAGCAGCATGATGACTTTCCAGCACAGCTTTATCATTGTACCGAAGTGCAATAGGATCACTTGCAGCAACTAGGAATGCATTGGTGAGACCAGGGTGATCAACATCATGGCATAATGCAGCCAGAGCAAGAGCGAATATCTCCAGTTCATTCAACCTCTGTGCACCCTCTGTGAGAGTGAGCAATAAATACCTGCAACCCACATTCCATTCATGGTTTCAAAACCCTAACTGTACCAGCATAAAACACAAGCAACATGATCTAGACCTACTTCATGTGGAAATGGATTTGCAATCCAAGGTTCCCAATGCGAAGTTCATTCTTTCGAGAATTTTGCAACAATAATGTGTGGCATCATAATCCAAAGAAATGCAACCTCGTTCACCCTGGACAAAATAAGTTTGGGAGTAGAATCCATATACAATACCCACAAGGAAAAGCTTACACAGCATGAAGGACATCGCATGCATGGCGAAAATTGTGATATGGATTCGGTTGGTACCGCGCTACCATCTGCACACATACGAAGTTGATATATATTACCAACAGAGATATCGAGATCCTTTGCAGGTACATTTTTCATGTTAGTACTTCTTGATACATTCTTTTTCGACAAGTCTTGAGAAACAAAGTTCACAATACAGCAAATCGGACAGGAAGGAAGTAGGTAATAACTCACCGATCGCATGAGTGCTCGGAATTTTTTCAGGTCCAAAGGGAAATGTTCAAACACACCAAGGTCCCTAAAGATTTTCTCCACCAACTGCAGGAAAGCGCAACTGTGAAACAATGTTCAGAGGCATAATACCGTAGGTGGAGAGTTATCGTCTCTCAAGCTCCTTGCTGTTGGAAATTGTGTAGGGTTTGTTGTTGTTTTGAGGAGCAGAACCAAAGTAGCAACTCGGGAGAAAAAGGCTCTGAAAACGATCAGATGTGCGTAATTCAGGCGTCAAAGGTGGAGAAAATCTTCAGAAAGTTTGTCTTTTGTTTTGCTGAAAGAGATTTTGCAGGGAAGATGGTTTCACCTTAGGTAAATCATCATCCTCGATTTGGAAAATGTCGAAGGACCAGGAATCGATGCCTTGGAGCAATTTATTGACGGCGTCTTCATCAGGCGCAAAACTGGCCTTCGCTACGACTGCTACTACGGGCTTCTCCTCCTGTCCTTCCATTCATAGCCTTGAAGTTCTTCCTGATTCTTCACGATTCCTTCCTCGAGTTCGTAAGATCGCTCTAGACGGCGCTGGTCTGGAATCCGAACCAAACAAGCAAGCACACTAAATTGGTGCTGCCATTTCTACAACCGCCTTCTCCTGCCAGTGTTTTCCACGGCCTTAGGTACTTTGTGATCGCGACAAAAGAGATGTGCATCTAGTCATGACATTACTCCACCCTCCCCGATGTCGCCGACAAGTTTCGATCTTCCAAAAGCCTCTGAAGCACGAGGTTGTTTTGGATTGAAACAACTACAGATTGCGATTGCTTTTAAATGAAAAAGAAAAAAACGTGAAGCGACGAAATGTTCAGATGTGTTCATGTTCAGCACAATTCGAGCGATACCTGCGTGAAATTGACAAGACAGCCAACGTCAGAACGAGAGCAATGCCTGCGAGAAATTGCCAAATACTAGGCAACATCACAATTCCAGCAATGAGTGCGAGAAATGGCCAAGACTGACAACACAACAAATCGAGCACTGCCTGCGTAAAAGTGCCAAGACTGGCAACATCACAATTGGAGCAATACCTGCGCGAAATTTGCCAAGACTACTGGAAACATCACAAGTCATTCCAGCAATACCTGCGCGAAATTTGCCAAGACTACTGGAAACATCACAAGTCATTCCAGCAATACCTGCGCGAAATTTGCCAAGACTGCTGGAAACATCACAAGTCATTCCAGCAATGCCTTCGTGAAATTGCAAGAAAGTTCGCAACAGCAAAAAAAAAATGCGAGGATAAAAATACCTGCGACAAATTGCCAAGACTGGCACCATAACAAATCAAGCACTACGTGCGTCCAATTGCCAAGATTGGCCAACAACAAACACTTCACCACAATTCTTTCATATCGGAATTTATTTATTTTTGGTTTGTTTCACTGAATTTCTCGGGCGATTTTCGTTCTCTCCGAACACCACGCAAGGAAATTTGTGACGCACACGTTGAAGAAACGAACAACGAGCGAGAGAGGGATTGGCAACGCGGAATGGAGAGAAGGCCGGAGGAGAGAAGAAGAAGACGAAAATAGGCGCATTTTTACTGGTACCTTAACCATGCTCCCTCGCTCGGTAACCATCTCAGAAAATACACGTGGCAGCCACACATTCGTCAGTAACTGAAATATATGACGTCGTGGTGCCCACTGCAAGGGCCAGAGTGAACCAGTCCCCCATGATTGCAGCAGTTGGCCGTTCTGTCCATAGGATGGGAGTCCTTTTCTCATCCTGGTCCTGACTCTCAGTTAACCAACATAGTACCACAGTTAACGTTTTTTTAGTTGCTGACCTTTGGGGTTTTTTTTTTCTTGCCCCTTTTTCTTAGGCCTGACCTCCGAACTAAATCTCTACCTTTTGGTAAAGTTTTTTTCCTCCTTGGTTGAACCTCTATTTATTGGCAAAATTTTCCTACTTTTTGGCTAACCCTCTATTTATTGGCAAAATTTTTATATTTTTTGGTTAAACCTTTACTTGTTAACAAAAAAAATTATTTTTTAGCTAAACCTTTATTTATCGGCAAAACTTTTCTATTCCCTGTCTAACTTATATTTACTAGTGGGTGCCCGTGACCTTCGGCCACTATAGGTACCTATTGCTGTCATCCTTGTTTTCGTTGTTTAATTCTCTTTAAAAAAATATTTATCCTTTCTTATTTCTATCCGTCGGATTAAAAATTGGACACATTCGTATCGATTGATTTTTATTCTTCCGAAAAGATACGTTAAGGAAATTGGCCCCACCTTCGCAACCGCGCTCTTTTGAAATTTTTTACTTGACACGGTTCTCTTAGCACCACAGTTCGCAGTCGTTGGATGTGGTGAAATGTATCAAATCCTTATCGTTCATTTGGAAAGCGGGCTTCCAAGGAGAAACATTGTGGGGTCAAGAGAAAAACGATTTTAACCGTTATATTGAAATTTGGGCGAATCCGGATAGTTGAAGTGAAAAGATATCCGGTCGGCCTTATGTGACGAACCCGGCCCGGCACCCCCCACGGCGAGCCCGGTCGGTGAAAATCCGAGAGTCCGGGAGTGCCGAGCCGGGCCCGGTCGGCCTTCTATGACGGACTCGAGCTTTGTCACAGACGGACATCACCACGACCCACAGGCCGGTTCTGCCATAAAAAATGCAGAGGCCGGTTCTGTCATAGAATGAAAAAACAAAATTGTCACATCACAGACAGACAACTCAAAACCTTTCTACTCCATGACTAAACCTCTATTTTTCAACTAAACCTTTATATTTCCTAGTTAAATTCTACTTTTTGACAAAACCTTTTTACTCCTTAGCTAAACCTTTATTTATCAGCAAAACCTTTTCACTCTTTAACTAAGCCTATACATATTAACAAAACTTTTCTACTCCTTAATTCAACCTCCACTTCTCAACAAAACCTTTCTATTCCTTGGCTAAACCTTTATTTTTTGGCAAAATTTTTGTACTCCCTAACTAAACCTCTATTTTTCAACAAAACATTTTTACTCCTCGGGGCCTAATTAAACTTTTTTTTTTGGCAAAACCTTTCTATTCTTTAACTAAACTTTTACTTCTTGACAAAACCTTTCTACTCCTTGGTTAAACTTTTACTTATCAACAAAACCTTTCTATTCCCTAGTTAAACCTTCACTTCTCCATAATACCTTTCTACTATTTGGCTAAACCTTTACTTATTGGCAAAAAAATTTCCTTTATTTATCCATAATACCTTTCTACTCTTTGGCTAAACCTTTACTTATTGGCAAAAAAAATATCAATTTTTAGTTAAACCTTTACCTTTCAACAAAACCTTTTTAATCCCTACCTAAACATTTACCTCTCAACAAAACCTTTTTAATCCTTGGTTAAACCTTTACTTCTCAGTAAAGCCTTTTTACTCCCTAGTTAAACTTTTAATTTTCGGCAAAACTATTATATTTTCTTCACTAAACCTTTCTTTTTTTAAGTTAAACTTTTACCACTTGGTAAAAAATTTATATATTTTTGGCTAAACCTTTACCCTTCATCAATATTTCTATTCTTTTTGGATAAACCTTTTAATGATTAGCAAAACCTTTTTTTTTTAAAACTAAACTTTTATCTTTCAATAAAACCTTTTTGTTTTTTGGCTAAGCCTTTTCTTTCTTGGCAAAACCTTTATATTTTATTAGTTAAATCTTTACCTTTTAGCAAAACTTTTATCTCTTTTTGGCTAAACCTTTACCTTTAACAAAAAAATTATGTGTTTTTATCATTTGCCAAAACCTCTATTTATTTATTTTGTTAAACTTTTATTGTTTAGCAAAACCATTATATTTTCATTATGAAAAGAAAGGTTGTTTTGCAACTAACCTTGCAATTCAATTTTTGAATTGTAAAAAACACTTGCAACTCACTATATTTATACATCGTGAATGTTCATGAACAACTTGCATGAATTGCAAAGTTACAACTCACCATATATATGGTGGAACTCATTCCAAGTCAATTGCAACTCAGTCAAAAAAATTCATTTTCAACTCCATTATAACTACACTTGTGATGTCATGTCGACGTCAATAATTATTCATCTATTAAAATCCAACATGTGACATTGTGAAGATTTTTGGACATAAAAAAAATATTGAAATATTGATCTCCATCGTCCATCATGATTGTTAATGATGATTCAAAATTGTGACACATGGCATAATAAATAATTGCCACATAACATATTTATTTTATTTTGGAAAAAATAAAAATATTTAAAATTTTATTTCAGTAGCTAAGTAGGCTGTAGGTTTTAAGACCTACATACCTATGTATTTACTTAAGACCTACCTATGTACCTACTTACGTATTTACCTAGGTAGGTAAGTAGGTAGGAAATCACAAGATTATGTGCACTAAAAAATAGCTACGAAATTTTGTTTTTTATTTTATGTTTTGCCTTTAGGTTAAATTTTGTTCAACTCATCTCAAAATGGCACATGTATTTTCATGTAAGAACATAAAAGAATAAACATTTTTTATATAATTTATATCATGGGATTCAAAGACAAAACATATGGGTTAAATCTTTTAATTGTTCATTAGTTGCAATTGAGTTGTAACTATAACACTTAAGCATTCAAGGCATGCCATATCCAAGGGGATGGCTCCATTTTTTTGGTGTCTATACAAAATTTGAACCCCTCTTATTGGCACGTCTAGTGCATTAAAAATTGTAAAAAATGGAATAGAATTGAGAAAATTATGGCCCCTCAAGTTAAGGGGGTCAAAAACTCAAAAAAACAAACCACCAAATACTACAAAGGCCAATTCCCAAACACCCACAAAATTCCTTGTATTTTGTTTTATTGTTGTTAAAGTTCAAAGATGATTTGTAGAACTTCAGGCGGTGCTCCTATAACACTTTAAATTATTTAAAATGAATAAGAAATAAGAAATTTATAAGGTTTGAAAGTAAGAGGGGTCCAAGGAAAAAAAATAATAATAATTTTGTAAGTTGGAAAGCTTATTTATCTTTTTGTTATTTTTTCATTATTCATTTTCCTTTGCACTTCAAAGATTATTTTTAGAACTTGAAGTAGCATTCCCATAACATTTTAAATCACTCAAAATGAAACACATATGATGAAGATATAAATAACTGATGAATGTATATTTGTATTAAGTTATAAGTAGTTGTATTATAGTCATAACATAGTTGAACAATAGTGGTGCACTAGTGGCCATACCAATTGTATCAATGGGAATCATAATCAAAAACTAATTACAAATGTATCCCATAATGGGCAGTGGAGATATGGACATGTGACATGATCACATGTACGTACATTGTACACTAGTTGCAACATAGTTGTTTTAATGACACATTTATAATAGTTTTAAAGTAGTTGCCACATGCAACTACAATGCAACTTTTGAAAAAGTTAAACATGGTTGATTACATATATATGTGCAATGTGTAAAAATTACCATATAGAAGACCCATTTTCACTTATAACTATAATACAATTAATTGATTTTCTAGCATGGCAATTTATTTATTAATACATTGTATTTCTAAGGGGATAGTTACATAATAGTTGTAATACCCAAAGAATAGTTGCATAACAATTGTATAGGAATTGTTTTTTGAAATGTACTTATAAGGTAGTGTGGTTTCAATGAACACAATTTCTCATAGTGTTTTTTAGTTAAACATTTATTTCTTGAAAAAACCTTCTTTTTAATTTAACTTCTACCACTTGGCAAATCTTTACCTTGTCACAAAACCTTTTTATTTATTAGCAAAACCTCCATATTTTCTTGGCTAAACATATTTTTTAGGGGACAAAAATTTATTATTGGTTAATATTCTACCTTTCAACAAAACCTAAGTTGGGTTTTAGGGGGAGTTTTTCACAAACAAATATTTGCAACAAAAATCATTTTATCTCTTTTGAAGGTGAATGAAAAAGGTCACAAGTTGGGCCATCAAGTTGAAGTGACCACACTAAAAGTAAGAAAATAAACTCTTAAATCATTCATTTAAATTTTTCTTTCCATTGTGTATTGATTTTAATTCATCATTCATTTTTAAAAGATTATTTTGTATGGCATTTGTATGTATTTATCAAGTTAATAATTTTTATTACATTCACCATTAAAAATATTTAAGTTTATATATAAATATTTTGGGGCAATTAGTTTTAAACTTTAAGGCTAATGTTTCCATTTATTAACATTTTTAGTTGATTAATTTTTAAATTCAAAACATAATTGTGATGAAACTTTTTTATTCCATTTATATTTGTTTGTATAATTATTAGGTTGAGAGCATTTACCATTAAAATTATTTAGGGTTTGAAGTTTAAAATTTTAATGAAATGTGTGTTGATTTATTTAGGTTGTGTTTTCAAATTAGGTTACAATTACTTTGAACATGATATCATTTTTTAACATCAACAATATGATTTTTTTCTTAATTTTTTAAAAAAAATTGTTCCTAATTTAAGGAAATCAATCTCCTTGGATGGATTTTAACATGGTTATCAAATTCCATTAAAAATGTTCCATGTTTGTTATATGGATTTAACATTTTAGCTTCCCATAGATAGTGTGGATGTGAAATTGTGACCCCAAAACATTACCATCGTCAAGGAGGTAAGGCCAAGGGAATAAGGTCAATGCCTTTGTATTTCCAAAAAGAAAATCACTTGTTTATTTTATTACAACTACTCAATTAATACATAAGAATTCACATAAAGAGAAAAAAAAGAAGGTAAGGTTTGTTATCTAAAGACAAACCTACCATCCTATATATAGGCTACTCCAATAATGCCAAGGCAAGGAAGTATAAAAAGTAAACATGTGAAATGAAAATAACTAAAAAATAACTACCGTCTAGGGCTCTACAATACCTTCAATGTTTCTAAATGTTGCCCTCTTAGGCATGCAAGTTTTCCACAACTATTGTCCCACCTTTATAGTGCATGCAAACCCTTTGGTGACATTGCTTACCATTTGTCACCACTACACCTACTTGCGACTGTTGCCTATCGTGTATAGCAATCCCACCTATTTTGCGAATTTCAACCTTCAAGTATTTCCCCTCTTCCTATTACCACATATTAACTAGTACCTTCTTGTGGCAATAATAAATCCCTACTTTAGAGGCTAGCATTTAGTATACATTGTTACTATGTTTAAAAAAGAAACACATAACTACTATGAAAAATGTAATAACACATTATGTAAGTTTAAACTATATAACTTTATGTATATCTTAATAGAATAAACCCACAAAACACATAAAGGTTCCTCAACCATTTTCCATTACGATAACATGGAAATACATATACATTTCCAATTACTCCCTCCTTTTTAATCTTACACCACACATTTCTCCAAGATAATTCTCTATTCCAAATCCAAATTAGAAGTTTATCAAAAGTCGTAAAAATCTTCCAAATTCTCCTCTAATTTTTTTTCTCCATAAAACCATACAAGGCCCACATTGACTTGATGAAAATAGAGTCCTTATCGTAATCCTTTCATATAAATCTTTTAGATGATTAGGTGGATTACACCCAACTATTCATTAACATGAATTATTTAATCCCACTAATTTCACCCTTTTGGTAAAGGAGAATAAATCTACCATTAATAATTACTAGTTACTAAGATGCCTATGGCATTAACTAATCTAAATATTTGTACCCCTAAGTATGGATTAAAGTTATAACATGGGTATTACATTTTGTTGTCACATATAGTGTGCATGTTTAAATTGTCATTCAAATATTACATTTCTTTCTCACATATATAGTGTGGATTTAAGGTCATAACACTATGAAAAAATCATGTCACTAGTCTATCTAGTTCTATCGAACACTTTCTAATTGCATCAAACAAGTTGCAACGGACATAATTTTCTCATAGTATAATGTGGGTATTACATTTTGCCCCCACATACAATGTGCATGTTTAAATTGTCATCTAAATATTACATTTCCCTCTCCCAGATATTATGTGGATTAGGGTCATAATGTGGGTATTGCATTTTTGCCCCCGCACACTATGTGCATGTTTAAATTATTATGCAAACATTACATTACCCTTTCCCATATATAATGTGGATTAGGGTCATTTTGTGAACATTACATTTTGCCCTAACATATAATGTGCATATTTAAATTGTCACATGGATAATACATTTCTGTCTCCCATGTGTAGTGTGAATTAAGGTCATAATGCGGGTATTGCATTTTTCCCCCACATATAATGTGCATGTTTAAATTGTCATGCATGTATTGCATTTCCCTTTCCCATAACCGATGTAGTTTATTGACCATCATGTGATTATTACATTAAAATTATTTAGAGATAATATGGATTTAAAATAAACTTATGAGTATTGTAATTTAAGTGCAAAATGACATACAATGAACTAATGGGATTACCGGAAAAAAGGACTGCATGTCTTTTTTGCCAAAAAAACTTTTTTTTATGAATGAATTTTAGAATAATTGCTTTTGTAGTTGGTAATAATAAATGCACATGTGGAAAAATAGTTCATCCAAGATTCTTATAAGAATATTTTGTAATTTTTTGTAATAATTTTTTTTCTTATAAATAAAAAGGAAGAATTTAAGTTTTTTCGTGCAAAATTTTATGTTGTTGTAAAATCTATATAAAAAAATTATGATTCAAAAGGATATTTGGGAAAATTTTCAAAATTTTTGTTCAAAATATAGGAAAAAGGAATTGAAATCACCACATTTAACCTAAATGAAACTATAGATCATTAAGGAATAACAAGGTTAAATAATTCTTTTATTCGTTTTATAACCAAATTTAACTAAATCTTTTTATGGATGGATGTTAATGGGGCTACATCACAAATTTGAAAAAAGAATGTGGGTTGATTTCCTTACACCTTAAACCTAATGTCCCCCTTGTTAATTTGAAACATATAATATTAAACAATTTATTTATATTTTATGTTTTTCATGCATATATAAAAAATGAAAAATAGGAAAACATTTTTAATGATTATAAAACCACCTAGGGATGAATCATACTTATATATTTATTTACTAAAAGGATTGTGTTCACATTCAAATGTAATATTAATTAATTAAATATATATATATGTATTGTAATTGTGTTCATCTTCATAGTGAGGAAGTATGTTCATAAATGAAGGTAATGTAATATTAACATGTTTTGGATTGAAGATGTGGGTATTGCATTTAACAAGCTTTATGTGAAACTTTAACCATTAATGACGAAAGTTTAATATTTTAAAATATTCACATAGTAAAACTAATTATGGATCAATTTGTCATTTAAGGTTTTATGTAATGTTAACAACAATTTTCAATTTCATTCATAAAAGTAATGTTCACTTTATCATGGTCACAAAATGTGATCACTTTTTAAATACAATTATTGTTCATTAGGTTTCATTATTAATATTTCATTTTCGGGGTATGGGATATTGTCACAACCTTAACATAATATTCCAAGCTAAATGTGAAATGCAAAGGCACATGAGGTGAAAATAATGTGTTAAAAGATGAAACACATTTTCACAAGTGGGGAGATTATAAAAGATTAAGTCCACTGATTCCCAAGTGCATTCTTGCTTTGGGAGTTGCATTCATGCAAGAATCCCAAATATTCAAAGCCTTAGTTGAAAAAGTAAATAAACATCAAATTAGGCCTTTAAAATACCATTGGAAATATTTAAAAATTTAGATGTTTAAAGTGCTTTTGCATTGTTCATTTAAACTTTAAATGCATGAGTTATGATCAAAAGAAAGACTTGTAGTCAAATTTTGATAATCAAATTGGAAAATTTGACTTTTGACCAACAATCTCGTTAAAGTAAAAAAAATTTGAGAAAAATGTTATTTCAATGTAGCCCTCATGAAAAGTCACAAAATATATTAGAATGCAAGGGACTAATGTCTCTTCCAAAAAGTTGCGGGCCATGTAAAACTTGAGCTTGAGGTTTTCCATATCAAGTCCATCGCACCATTTGTTTTTAACTTGTATTAATCATTTTTTAAATTTAGTTATGCAAGTTAATTTCATACTGAATTTTTGCTTGTGAATTTGTTTTAGTCCTATCTAGGAATTCTAGCACACCCTCCTACCCCACATATGTTTTGAGTTAAAAATTGTGTTTCGATTTTTTTTTTCATTGTTTCATTTTAACACTTCATTTTGATCTTTTAAAAAGTTTGGGGGCACATTATATATTGTGTGCCATATAACATACAAGGATAAAATCTTAAATTTTATAATTATGAAAATTGGATATAAAAAGTAAAAGAAATGGATTGATGCAAAATGTTCAAATGATCATTTTACTGGATGTAAGTAATGTAACATGGATTTATATTGAAGTTTTCAATTTTCGGTTTAACAATTGTATTTGTGTTCATAGTGAATCAATGCATTTATAGTTGAGGATAATGCATTATGAGACGTAGGATATGATTTAAGGTTGAAGATGTGAATATTAGTTTTTTAGTGTTCATAATAATTATGATTATAAATGGGTTTAACAATATGGGATACCTAGTCTTTTACTAGGATATTGTTTACATTTTGTCTTCTTATTATAACATTGAGTGTTTCAATAAATGTGTTATTGTGTCAAATTAAAAATCATGCATGTTATAATGAAATTTAATGATCATTGAATTATATATATAGTTCCATGTTGTATTGAAAATGTAAACATAAATAAAATAAAATCCCAAAATGCAAGGTATTATTTGTTTATCAACATTAAAATTAAAAATATTGATATAATTTTATATTGAAATGTTGTAAAATAATGTATAGTAAAGTTATAAAAATTATTTTCAATTGATTAATTATTTGTATAAAATGTAATTCAACATTATAATAAAATTATGGAATAACAACATTGTATTTTTCATTCAATGTTTTTTCATTTCACATGTTTTAATTGGTTGATGAAAATACATTTAATTTACATTCTTTCATAATAAAATTTAATCAATTGGACAAAAAATATTCTATGCAAATTTTAAGTACAAGTATGTGATTAGTTGAATGAAAATATTTCACACTATGGATTTTTTTGTTTTAAACTTTTTTGCACAATGTAATTTTAACAATGTCTACATTATGCATTTAAAAATTATGTTCAATACAAAAATATATATTCATTTCAGTGAAAGCGTATTAATTATTTAGATAACATTTTAACATGTGAAATAATAATAATTTTAGTTAAAACATATTATTTTATCATTAATTGTAGTTGAAATGATAGTTTATTCATTTTAATACACATCGTCAGATGTATTATTTATTTACAATGCTTTTCATTTTTATTGAATTTTATTATATTGTGGCATTTTGATTGATTCATCACATACAAAATAAATAAAAAATATGAAGCTTTTTTAATTATGTTTTCATTTGTGTGCGAGTTTACATATAAATTGTTTCAAACATAAAGAATTATGCATTTTCTTGTTCATGTATTTTTTGTTCCTTTATCCATTCGAAGATTTGAATAGTAACTTCCAAAAAATGGAAGATACTTGGTCAAATATTGGTGGCATGGTGGTGGTTTGAAATCATTTGTAACTAGAACTTTTGTCGCTCAAGAAAAATAAAAAGCTTTGTAGCACATGTCAAATACTTCTTACTTTTATTATTGTCATTACTATCAACAAAAAATGACAAAAAAATTGCTTGAACTTCCATCATTTCAACACATAATTATCAATTAGGTGATCATTTATAATTGTCATGATCAACAATCGTAGTGTAATTGTACAACACGAACGAGTTTAGGACCGAAACTATGTATGATTATTACATAGCTATGAAATCTATGTTCTTGATTGTAAAATTATCCTCCCATTCTTCTATTGGCTATGCAAGCCTCACCATTCTCCTACCATGAACTACACATAAACAACACCAAAACTATTCAAAACCAAAAGCCTTTCAAAATCAAAACTTCAATTTTCACAAACTTTGTATTCATACCATAACTTTGTACAAATGAAGGTGTTTTTCAAGGTCACAAACACCTCCATATGAACATGGAGGCACATCTCAGGTATTTGTTGTGGGAGAGTTGTCCATCGACTGGTTTTGATATTAACTTGTCACCTTATAG
>Ga0209208_10002884_pt1 | contig 24702 bp, 25 predicted proteins | sample S1TSphfallax_3_FD_187694 | JGI IMG/M metagenome (GOLD analysis project Ga0209208, IMG submission 187694) | Host-associated microbial communities from peat moss isolated from Minnesota, USA - S1T2_Fd - Sphagnum fallax MG (SPAdes) (version 2) | ecosystem: Host-associated > Plants > Peat moss >...
GCTTCCAAAATAAGAATACAGTGCCATGCTCTTGCGATACACAGTGGATCTCAAAACAATTTGCGAGTCATAATTCTTCGCAACACTGCAAAAGCCAAAAGACCAATAATACCATGTCACAGACATCACTACACTCTTGGGGGTAAAATCATTCCAGAACACGTTTGCAAAATCATAGATTTTGCAAACTTTTAACGACATTCTGAGAATCCCAAAACGTTTGCGTGAGATCTTGATGCCGCTAAGGGTTTGCGATAGACCTTATTTCGAAAATTGATAGACTTTTGAGTCGATTCGCTAAGTCGTTGCGGCGATGGGTTTGTTGCAAATAGTTTTCGATGTAATTTTAATCGTAAACAATATATAGAAGCATTTATAATCGTAAAAGTTTTGCGATTGTATCAAGTTCGGGAGTTGTGAAGGACTTGCGATTGTACGGGTGCAAATGTTATGGTATCGCAAAGGCTTAACAATTTGCGAGGAGTTATGGTTCGTAAATGCGGGTTTTCGGAAACTTTTTTCTTTGTTGTTTATGATGATATCTGGATCGCAAAATAGCCCCCTGTTGTTGTAGTGATTACTACCCTTAGAGTAATTATCAAGTGGTCTTTCATATAGTGTTCTCAAGATGTTGCTAAGAGGTGGAAATTTTTTATTCCCTTTTCCATTCCAAGTTTTAATACATTGAATATTATAGTCTAAATCATTTAGGGGCATTTATGTTATATTTTATGATATTATAGTGTTGAATTCAAAGATGCGAGAAGGGATAGAAGTACCATATCATATCATAGTACAGTTAGTCCCTTGGCAACCTCTCAACATTGTTTTATAAAACTTCTTCTTGTGAGATCTTTTACTAACTAAATTTCTTATAATAAATCTAAATAATAATATTATCGTAATATTATCATAATATAATATAACAAATTGCTAATCTCTCCACCCCTTACCAAGTCCAAGATTAAAAACATTTCTTTTTAAATTTATTTTTTGTTAATATAAAAAAAATTATATTGTAAAATTTTTCATTAGAGTTTTATCTTGAGTATATGTTCATGTTTTAATGTTCTTAGGCCTAGGTGTAAGGCGAATTTTGATGAATCTAATATGTAAAGTCTTCTTTTACATAAACCTTTGAATAATCACAAATAATATTGTATAGGCCACCTATATCCCCTTCGTATGGAGAGTCTTTGTTCATAATGACTATGTAGCTACTATAGGTTGAATGCCACTTCATTAGGCATGAGATGCAATACTCATGGGTATTACTTTATTTTTTGTTTTTATTCCATCTTCTTCATAGGCTCTTGATCTAAATGATATATTTACAATATGCCATCTTGGTGGGGATCATGTTGTTTTTCACCCAACAATTTGACATTACTTTAGAACTAATAGTTTTCCTCACAAATGAATGAACTTCCACGATACACAAGTATTTGTTACTAACCAAATTTTGTTGCAAAAGTAAATAACTTGTAACTAGCACTTTGCTTCCAACCCATGAGAATTTTGCGTGTACAACATGAAAAAAAAGTAATAATTATTGTTCACTCGTGATCATGTCCTTCTTTTGTTGGCTACCACTACCTACTTATTATCTTTAAAACACATCAAAGTCATGTTGAAAATCATGATTATGAATTTAAGCTAGGCTTGCTTCTTTTGTGAATGCTCTCACTTTCAAGCTTTACCTTGCACTTATTGACTTTAGGAATGTAGTGGGCCACATTGGGGTGTGGGGAGTAAATTTTTTAAAATAAGTTTAGTGAAAAATTATTGGACATGAATCTTGAACTTTTTCTTTCATATTAGATCTTCCTCTTGTTTACAATAGATCTCATGATCAACAATCCTATTTATTATCTTTAAATCACATCAAAATTTTGTTGAAAATTATGGTTTTGAATTTATGCCATGCTCACTTCTTTTGTGAATGCTCCCACTTTTTACATAATACTTAATGGGCACTAGATCATTTAATTCTTTACAAAAGAGACACAACAAGAAGGATGGATGGGGTGATAGTGGTTGGGTTTCCTAAGTCTCAACCTAACCCGAAACATTGGAAAAGGAGTAAGTCTTAGAAAATGCAAGGAATTTTTATAATGGTTGTTTTCAAAATCTATTATCAATAATTAGGTTTCTCATTAGTTAAAATGCGGATTATGGTTCATTCACGGTTGGGGCTCCAAAAAAAGGATAATGGATATCAAGACTTTTTTTCTCACTAGTTTTTACAAGTAACTACACAAAACAAATTTAAGTGAATTTTTTTTAATAGTGTAAATTAAGATAATTCATGTGGTGGTGATGATTTATCTCATGTGTACATTGGTGTGCACTTAAACCTTGGTTCAAACCTAGAAATGTAGAAAATGCTTAAATAAACATTTATAAATAATTTCACATTTTTTTGGAATGATTATTTCATGCACATGTGACCCACACTTCAAGTTATAAATCTTAAGCTTAATGAATATAAAAAATCAACCAAATGGTCCAAAAAAATAGTTTGTTTCCTTGTAACCCCAACAATTGAATTTTGTTATTTTCAAACATTTCATATGGGTTTTAATATAATCAAATGCATGCAATGAACATGGCCAAACATAGATGTAGGCATTATTTATCCATAAAAGAAAATTGACATCAATTGTATTGTTTAAACCATTCCTTTTGATTCCTTTTATAAAGAGGTGTAGTTTAAAACTTGATATAATTAGGCTTAAGAAAATCAAAAGGACCTTTATAAAGTGTGATTTTTTTATTTTTTCTAAATTGATTTAACATGACACCATTTTATCTATTGGCATAAAAAAATCCAATATGATTATAATGATGCAAATAGAAAATAAATCCATAGTTGTCTTTTCTAGTCCTTAAAATTTTAGACATTCTTTTTTGGTACCCCAATCATGAATGGATTGATTACAATCACAATTGTTTTCCATATTGATGGAATCACATTCCTTAAATAATGGCTAGGGACTTGGCTATTGGATAAAATGTTGATCTATGGGATTTCATGTGGGTAGTGTAAGGTTCCCACATTTGTTCCTATAGTTGGTCCATCTAGACTTGAATAGTGCACTAATGTTTCACCATTGATGGTGTTTGGGGCAAAAGCATGGTTAGGTGGCTCAAAAGTTGTGTTTGAGAATCCATAATCTAACATTAGCAATTTTTTTTACAATTTAAACAATTATCAAACTATAAATCTTATAATTATCCCTTATGCTTTTAATCATAAATATTAATTAGTTGACAAAGAAAGTTTCATCTTTTGGTTAGGGACATGCCCCAACATCTTCCATTGAAAATGAAATAACCTTCACCAAATCTAATGAAGATAGCAAAAAGTTCCATAGTGATTTTCACAAGAGTGACGAAAGCTCTAAAGGGCACAATAGTGCACTATGATAAAATACATTATATGTATTCCTAGAAGAAGTGGTCATGGCAACAACAAAAATGTTCCTTCATTAGGACATTGTAGTTGGAGAAGAACTCAACTTGACGTAAATGATGAAGGTGTTTTTGTTGATAAAGGGTGAATAATTGCATGTGACCCAAGGGAAGCAATGCTTGATGATGATTTGGGTGAAGATCATGTTGGATTATTCATCTTGTATTGCCTTGATGACATATCAACAATAATGAATATTTGGAAGTGGCCATTGTCATAAACAATTCTTCATGGATATTCTTTGAGAGCTCTCTTTCTCAAATCATACGATGATAGTCATATATTTGATGTAGATGTAGAACAAAAAATTGGTGTTAAGAAAAAACAATATACCTTTCACAAGAGAAAGAGAAAGGCCTTAGTTTCTAATGTTTCCATGTCAAGGATGGACAAACTATTGTTTGAAGAATCCATCTGCAATGTTGGAACTATTGGTTATTGTATTTTGAATTGTTGTCAATACTCCACACAAAGAAATTGCATTTGTGAAAAAGGAATTTTGGAAGATGTTTTATGAAGATCAAAAGGTTTATGGTTTTGACACCCCACAATGATTGCACTCAAGAATTGATTTTAAGAAACAAAAGTTCATCATTATTCAAGGTGTTGAGGTTTGTGAGAAAGTTTAGTACAAAGTTGTGGGTTTGGCATGGTCAACATATATGTTATACAAGCAAGAAAGGTGACATGGTTGTAAATTCTTATTGCATGGAAACAAAGGTACCAAAAACCAATGGTGTGTTACGAAACAAGTTATGTCAAATGTGGAAGCCTTCATAATGAAGTCTATAGATGTCATGCTTCATCAAATTAAAGGCATTAGGGATGATTGGTAGAACATTCGACTTGTGATTGTAAAAATATTGAAAAGTGTTCATGAGCAAAATGATGAATTGCAAAAGGTGATCTTGACCCTTATTTATGTTAAAACTTCATTTATATTCCTGAATTTAATCAAGTTGAAATTTATGTTAAAGGTGTCGGGAAAATGATCTTGGTAATGCATATATTTTCAATTGTGAACATGAATTTTACTTTTTTTTAAGTGTTTACTTTCTTTGTGATTTTTGTTGGTTGATTGTCTTGTGGATTGTAAATAAAGGGTGCAGTCATAATCGAACGAACCATAAAGGGTGTTAGATCGTAAAGATAAATAATCAAATTTGGATAATTATTTATGTTTTAATGCCATTTAAAGCCATGGCAATCATGGCAAGTTGTTATTTTTTCATTCATATGAATATCAAATAATTCAAACCAAAAATTAATTTCATGACATTTTAAGTTTAAGTTTTGATGTAGGACCTTTGAAAATGAACACCTATGGTGTTAGATTGTAATCAATTTTGCAAAAGACTATCAAAAGGATTCATATAATAAAACCAATTGATGAGAAAAAAATTAAGAGGATAAAAATGTATTAGGCACATTGAAAAAACACTCATACCTTAAAATATGTGAAATTTTAAAACTTTAAAAATTCAAAGAACTCTCCAATATTGATACAAAATTTTAAAATTTTGAAAGTCTTTTACCACACATAAATGAGGTTTAATCTACATGATGTGTTAAGAAAAATTTAAATTTATTATAGAAAAAAACATAAAAATGTAAAAAATGAATTTTTGGTTATGATTTGAAATTGTTGTCATTTTTATAAATAGAACACCGAATTTACAAGGAATTAAAACACTTTCAAAAATTCATATTTATTCAAAAATGATAAACAAAAAAATATTTTTTGTTTATGACAAATATAATCATTTATTATAATAAATAACAAAACAATTGTTCCAAAATTCATTCGTATGAAAAAACAAAATTTGGGAGAAAGGACATAAAGTCCTTTTTTAAAGTAATCATGGGGTGCAAGTAAGGTAATAAACAATTCATTGTTCCTTGTCAAAAAAATTACATGTAGTGATGAAAAACATTTAATGCATTGAAAGTAATTTTTTTTTGTACAATAGTAAACATGATGATAACCTCTCATTTTATATTTAAAATGTTGAAAACCCCAATCTTGAAAGTAAAATTTTTAGAAATATTTCTACTTGTGCAAAATGTTGAATCTTACAAAATGGGTTACATGTAGATGAAATATTGATTTAAAAAAAAAAATCAACTTAGTGGAGCCCAAGAAAATACTTATGTACTATCAAATTATGGATCCTATAATCATATATCAAATTCCCATGACGATGATTTCATTAGAGTTAGTTTAGGTGGGATGGGTTATAGTCGTATGTCATACCAAAAAGACAGTTCCAAATTGCAAATTTATTAAAGGTTGATAACAAATTGGAATTTTCATTATTTTTTTTTTACAAATTTAATGCTTCAAAATGTCCTTATGAATCCTATGAAATCAAAAGAAAAAAATTAATTTTTTTTTCAATGTTTTCTAGAATCCTTGTGTCCATTTAATTATTATTTTTGAATCTTTGTGTCTTTCTAATTTCATACATATGTTTACATGTAATTTCATACAAATGTAAATATGTGTTATTTCATTCGAATATGTTGAAATTAATTTAAGAGATTAACATTTTGTTTTTTTTTATATTAAGCTAATTTCCAATAAAAACTTCAAATCTTTTAAATACTTAATTCAAAGATTTAATCCCCACTTGCTTAGTTGATTTAATGTTTATCCACTTTAATTGCTTTCAAAATTTCGATGAATTAAAAATAGGGATGATTAATTAAATATCTTCTTGGATGATAATTGGGTGGTCTTTTGTACAATTTATCCTATATATATTTTTAAATAACAAAGTTTTCAAATGTAAACCTTTTTTATTTTTTTTGTCATTTCATCATCATTGGTAATGAGTAGCAATGTGGAGCCTAAGTTTTTAATATGAAATAGGTTTGAACACCGTTTTGACCGAGTTAGTTTCAAATGTGCTTTCAACATGATACCAAAGTTGTTCAAACTTTGTATCCAACTTCCCATATATGAAATGAAGGGCCTATGGATTTATATTTCTACTTCAAAATATTTTGAATCTACTTTTTTGTGTCCATAAAAAAAATGTTCCATTTTTTAATTTGATTTTGGGTGGATTTATTTTTTTGTCTACTTTACCTTGCCAACACCCCATGTTGGCTCATTGTATCTTGGGGTGTAGTCATACCAACATGTACCAAAAATAGTCATAACCAATGCTTAATTTTTTGAATTTTGGATTGTAAGAAAATATTTTTAAAATAATTTTTTAATTTATAAAATGTTATTTGTAAATACATTATATTCATGTCATAAAATTTTGGAATCAATCTAGTGAGTGAAAAATATGTATAAGGACTTTTAACCTTTTGTAACCACTTTTAAAAAGTTGCATAAAAGTAACTTAAAGCGATTTTGATAGCAAAAACACAATTTGAAAATATTTGTTAATGACATATTTTATAATATTTTTTGAAAGACATTAAAAAGATTCCAAGAAGATTTTAAGAATAAAGTAGTGGTTTAAGGGGGCATGTGCAACTAGTTGGACCCCTTGTTTGCACCCTAAAGAGTTAGGCATTGGAAAAATATATTTCAATCTAGGATGAATCGTTTGAAGAAGAAAAATCACTTGAATGTTGATGTGAAAAAATGTGGTTCCAATTTTGCCAAATGTGCCATTTGTGTATCATTGAAGGATTTGATATCCATAGTTGGCAAAAATAATGCAAGTGCAAAGGAACATGAAATGAAATTACAAAAACACAATATTCATCAAACATTGTGTATCACATTTGGAAAGCTTAATTAATCCAATCCAAAGAAAAATATCTTTGTATCATCCATGACAAGCTGAACCATTCCAAAACTGCTCTTCCAAAATGGTTTTAGGTTTGGATCAACTCCCAATCACTTTGACTAGTATGAATACTCATGTCATGGAAATGATGGCACTTGCTTAGTACTCCAATGAGTTCTAGCCAAACTTATGATTTGAATTTTACACTTGGGTCATTGTTGCAAGTATTTTGAGCCTTGGAGAAAGAGCTCGTTCATGAATCTAGGATTATATTTGAGCATGAACCACATTGAAATGCATTCTTTAAAGATTGATGCATGGAGGTTCTTGTTGTTTGGCTGCATTGAAGGTGTTAGAAAAATATTGCAATAATGTTAAGCCATTACCTAGAAAATTGCTTTTCCAAATGTACAATTGTGTGGAAGATAGGAAGAATTATCACTTGAACACTTGCATTCTCATCTTTCCTAATTGCAAAGAAGTGTTTGAAGAAGTACAATTAGGGTTTCTAGTTGTTGGCCACACCCATGAGGACATAGATAGAAATTTTGGATATCCTTCCAAAAATTGAGGAAACAAGATAATTATGTTTTAGCTGATTTAATGAAAGCATTCATGGTTTCACATGATCATCCTTTCATTCCTCAACTTATCTAAAAAATCCAAGATTTTAAAACTTGGGTCAAAGGATGTTTAAAAAATGGGCCATACATTTTGGTTGGGCATATAAATATGTATGTGTTTTGTTTCTTTGTTGATTTAGTTGTGTGGCCTATTATGCAATACAAAGTGTCCCTTATTGATGCCATATGGATTTTAAAGAATGGACCTTTGATTCAATTGTGGCAAATAGATGATTTAGGTTGTCCAAAGCTACCACAAGGATTTCCAAATCTTGTTTTTTTTCACCCTATATGGGAAAATGATGCACCAAGTTGATTGAGAAGGAAAAAATATCAACAATGGGCTTTTTAAATATGCGGTGTTTTGGAAGATGGGGATGTGCAAGGATGAAACATATGCTAGAAAGCTTGGGTGAAAGCACATTAAACCCCTTTAAAAATTATAATCACACATGTAATTTTTCTTCAATTAATTGTTTTGGTAATGTATGGACATCACATCTTGGATGATTTTTGCTTGTTTTAAGTATATTTGATTAGCTTTAAACTTCATCTAATCAATTATTTTGAAAATTTCAACAAACATTAAAAAATTTGAATGTATGGAATGTATTCATGACAAAATAATACTTATCACAAAGTTTGAAAATTTGAATATATATTTCAAAACTAGGGTTATGAATGGAATTCTTGGGTGAATTTTTTTATGGTGTAGGATATTGATATACATCAATTAAATTTTTAAGAAATTAAAAATTTAATTTTTTTGGATGAAATTCCACTAAAAAAATGTTTTTTTGCACTTGTTTAGCAATGAATTCATAATAATAATTCCTTTTTTTTAGGAAAAAAACCTCTACCATATCAAAGAAAAATAGATTTTATAAATGGGCAATGCATTTGTTTTTCAATTTTCTTTTTTTGGGTAATGTTTCATGAATCATAAACATAAGGCCTTAAGGCCTCTATAAAACTATAAGTTATATACATTGTCGCAACCCCACTTTGGGGCTAAGTGTGAGGATGAAACTCACACTCCCAAAGCTGGGGATTTAGAGTCCTCTGTGACTCCTGAATGTTTAGATTTCGATAGCAAAGGCCAAAACACCTCGGATTGGGGTGTTCTTGGTGTCATTGGAAAGGTCTTGAAGTGTAGATGTCCAAAATGGCCTTGCATTTGTCATTTGGACATCTGCAGCCCAAGTTATGGGCAAAAGAAAGGACGGGAGTCAAACTGCGACCACTAAAAGTCGAGAATCGACCTTTTCCCGATGTCTGCAGATGGAATGTGATGGGGCGTTGGAAAGCTCTCGAGGAAAGCTACAAATTTGGTTTAGACCTCACTCCAATCGCAGGTTGGGGCCAGGAGTTGTGAGTGTCCAAAGTCCCGGGAGTCCAACCTGGGACAGTTTCGGGACTCCAACTTGGGAGTCCCGGGGAAAAGAGCCATTTGGATGTAGCCTCCGTGGAGTAACGTAGAGAATACTATATGGGGGAAGGTGGTGGCTTCCCCCGAGTCCGGGCCATGGTGAGTCAAGTGTGTCAAAGTGCCCGTGGCTTGTCCCAACACCCAAGGGTGTCTCCGAATGTGAACTAACCCTTTTGTGGTTGGTTTTGGATGCAGATTCAAGCTTAACAATCTAATCCCTCTTCCTAGTCTAATCCCGGGACTTCTAGCACACCCCTCTACCCCCTTTTGGTGCTGGAAGTCGGGAGCACTTCCAAGTTCCATAATCCCGCAATTCAACACACTTGGACCTTCAAGTGGGTTCAACAAGGAACTTAGGAGTGCGTCATACTTTGTGTATATTGATTTTATGCAATTCTCTTCATTTAACCATTGGATCAAAATTAATTTTGTTTTGAAATGAACTTTGAGTTAAAAAATAATGTTGTGCAAATTTTAAAATTTTTTACTTGTGTTTAAGATAACCAAAAATGCCATCAAGATTTTAGCTTATCACGTATTATAATATTTGTTATACATCACCTTTTTTGAAAAACAATGGTTCACCTTTAGTGTGCCTTCACCTGCTTGGTCCATACTTGGATTATTGGGAAAACATGCTTGAGTTGTCAAAACTTTTTCCAAATCAAAGTTCAACCTTCTTGGAAAGTTTTTGGCCTACAAACAATTAGAGATCTAATCATGTGCATGGTGCCATTGCCCCCATTGTTGATGTTGATCCTGAAAACCTAGTTACATCACTCCATATTGTGATCTTAAAAACATGTAACCATCATTGAAAATAACTATTTACATTCCATTTGGAGACTTGGGCATTGGAGATTTTGTTTTGGTGAGGCTTGCAAATCCAAAATTATATCCTATGTGGATGGAAAGGGCGGAACGTGAGGTTGTAAAGGATGAACAGTTTGATAATTTTAAACATGTTCATATTCAATGGTGGGTGCCAATTAAAAAAAGAAAAGAAATTATACATCATTGTATCAAGATTGTTGGATGAACAAATGGAAGTGCAATTTGGTAGATCTAAAATAATGGGTTAACATTTGTTCTATTTTCATTTCCTACTAAAGTAATGTCATAATCAATTTAACATTATAATGATTAGTGCTAATCATGTAACCAAGGCCAAACAAAAAATTAATGTAGTTAATGAGATTATTGGTGTGTAACTATTATTTTGAGTAGTATACATTTATTTTTTCAATGCAATTTGGTTGTTGTTTAACAAATGGATTTTTTTTGTTATATTAATATTGACCTATGCCATGTGATAGTAATCCAACTTTCGGGCTTTTATAATTTTATTTTATTTTGTATATAATGATGAGTTGGTGCCCACTAGCTTTTTTTAGTCCTCTTATTTTACGAAAATCAAATTGTGTCATGTGTTTATATTTTTGATAAATTGAAGCTTTTAGAAGTTGTACCAAGTGTTCATCTAGTATTCACATGAAATGTATAAAAATTATTTTGAAATGTCAAATTTTAAAAGTAACAAGCTTTAAGTTTTGGTCCCCTTCTTCTACTAAATTCAAATTGTGTTATCTATTAATGTTTTGATAGATTGAAGCATTTATAAGTTGTACCAAGTGGTTGACCAAGCACACACATGAGATCTATAAAAATTGTTTTGAACTGTCAAGATGTAAAGATAGCAAGTTTTTGATCATTAATTATGTATTTGATTTCTTATTGCACATGAATATTTATTTTAGACCAAGATTGTATATCGATAATATTTGTCATTATATATACGATTATATTGTGATTGGCATGAACATATACACTTCAAGTCTTCAAACTTACCCAAATATAACACATAATGCTATAAACAAATATAAAAAAAGACAATAAGTTTACAAGTTTTCTTCAAAATTGTTTGAATTTGATGACCACCACTAGGTGGGCCTCCTTGCACTCACCATGGTAAGTCCAAAATTAATATTTTAGTTCAAAAATAATTAAATTCATGTTTCGCAGCCATAGATGATGGTGTTGGTACATCTATGTTGGTATTTGTGTGAATATAGCAAGAGAAAGATAGAGATATAAATGAAGGAATTTTGTATGGTCTATGAAGTTTTTCTCTTCATAGAAGAGATCTAGCAAATGTCCAAAAAAAAAAAAAAAAACATGCATAGAAATATGGAAGGTTTTTTTTGCTGACCTTGTAGTTTCTCTTTGTGCAAAAGAAATTGCAGCGCACATTTGGTGGAATGCTTATGGATTAGAAGACTTTATAACCTGTGATTTACCAAAGAATTGCAATTACATGAATGTTAAGTGAAGTGAGTATGGCTGTTTTAATGATGAAATGAATTAGAGTCCATTTTTGATTTCATCAACAACTAGCTGTGAATAGAAAAAGGCCAAGATTTACTCTGAAATAGAAAGCAAGTGTTAGAAAAGGGACAATAAATCAAATTTCAAAGGATTTGAGGTCCCATAATGAGTCATGACTTGTAGTTCAACGTCATGCACTCGCTTGCAGCAAGAGCTGCAGCAGCAGATTGATGCAGAGCTGAATCTGAACTACAAGTCTAACTCAACTACTACTCCTCACAGATTGTGGTTTTTTCCACAAGTTGTTAGAATTTGACAACATTGTTGTGAGGATTAAATTATTGTGGAACAAAGAAATTCTGAATCTGCAGGAGTCTAGATGTTCACAGATGCTCATGTGTGCAGGAATCTTAAGAGTCCAGATCATGGTTTTTGTTCAAAGTGGAACGCTTCTGAGAAGGGTGAGTTCCATGTTGAACCCTGAGCCCAAACCCAGCAAGAACCCAAACTCGCTTCCCATTCCAGTAGTGGATGCGCCCAAACGAATAGAACGTTGCCGCATCTCGTCCAACACGAACAAGCAAGTGGGGCCAGATATGTTGCCGAAATTTTCCAGTGTGTCCCAACTCGGCTGCAGCTTCTCCTTCTCCACACCTATCGTCTCTGCGACCACTTCCAGAATCTTGTACGCTCCCGGATGCACTACCCAAAACATATCTCTGTTATCCGGGTTCCCCACTAGCTTCTTGCCTTCGGATGTGAGCTCTCCCAAGTGCTTAGCGATCAGAATGGGCACTGTGTCTTTCTCCAGTTGCTGGAACAAACCCGCCTCCGTGAGCCTTCCTTTAAGCGCGTGCTCGCTGTCTGGGACTGCCATCTGCGTCGACCAGTACATCTCGTAGATGGGTCGTTCCACTTCTGGTAGTGGGTCAGCGCCTATGACGAGAGCAGCTGCTCCGTCTCCTAATGTCACGTGTGCGAGAAAGCCGTCCACCTTGTAGAGTGTGTCTTTGTTCGGGGCCCGGAAGTTCATGATCGTGTTGGCTTCTGCGACCACGACGAGTACGCGAGCACCCTTGGCGCTCTCGGCGAGATTCCTGGCGATCCGCAGCACGGCGCCTCCTCCCCAGCAGGCCGTCTGGTACAAGCATACTCTTTGTACAGTCGGGTGCAGGCCCAGCATCCTGGCGATCTTGAGGTCGGCTCCAGGGATGGAAGTACTGCTGGTCGTTGCGAAGACCATATGTGTGATGTCGCTGAGTGGATGGCCCCATTCCTCCACAGCTTTGATTGCAGCCTCGTAGCCGATTTCGGCAACAACCTTGTTCGCAATCTCATTGCGTGTCGTCAAACTGTCGTCCCAGTAAGTGAGAAGCTCCGGATGAGCCTTGAAGAGTTCTGGGGTTAGAAAGGTGTGGCGTTTCTTGATGCATGAATTATCACCTGAAAGGAAGGAATCAACATAACCCAATTCAGAATTCGTTTTGAAGCTATAGATCCCACATTATGCATTTTTGCAAAAGCGTGGAATGATCATGGTTGAATTCTGCGTGCTAATTGTAAGAATCAATCTGCGAGAAACTCTAGAAATATTCATGCCCAGAGCTGCTAAGTCTCAGTCTCCATTATTTGGTTTCTAGTACACTCACACATGCGTTTGAACTTGGCCTTGAGAACATCGTCTGCAACATTGCAAAGGTCGAACAGCTTGTCATGGTACGTATCCTGCTGGATGACAGTGGGAGGGAAGGCGGTGGCTATGGCCAAGACGCATGCAGGTCCTTCTGGTAGTGGCACCAGTCTACCAATTGGCTGTTGCACTACAGCAGCACCATGTTGCTGATCAACACCAGTAACAATCCCATTGCAACTATCTGCAGATGGGGGCGCCATTCTCCACTCTTTTTAAGGGAAAAAAAAACCTCGAAAACGCCAAAACAAACAAACAAACACACCACCTCCCGAAGAGAGAAATCAAATAGACTCAAAACAAGCTACAAATCTTTCAACTCAAATAGAACTCAAACTTTCAAGCTGCCTGCAGTGTGACTCTCAAGCTTAATTTGTGTTTGTCTTTCGAAGCTCAATGCAGTAGATCTGAGAATTCTTTGACATGAAAAAATTTTGTGAAATTGAGAAAAAAATTGCAACAGCTGCCAGCTTGGAGAAAAAAGCAAGCCTAGGAATGGGTATTATGGAATTGAGAAGAATTGCAGGAGATTGGAGAAATAAGCGAATGGGTATTATTGCTTATATATGGGTACTACACAAGAGATCAGGGACTTCTAAATCACCAAAGACTTGCTCTCAATTTCATGCTATAAAATTGGTATCTGAGATTTTTTCTATTATTAATTTTAGGGCGGCTGACTCGTGTCACGCTCCCTAGTCAGTCAGTGAGTCGCCCTAGTCAGTCAGTCTGACTGTCAGTCAGCCTAGTGAGCGTCCATGCGACTTTTGTTTTTCGGCGACCAGGGTTTCATTTCTTGCCCCTAGCTTGGACGGGAATCCATCATACAAAATACAAGGCAAATGAGAACACAAGTAGAGACACAACTCAAAGAAAAAACAAAAAGCAAACAATCAACAACAACAAAAAAATAAAATCGGTAAAGACCGACCCTATGCAAAGAGGACTCATGGCTGAAAAAGGGTGAAGAGCTACTCTTGACAAACTTTATATATTATGTTAATTTTTCTCTTCTCTCTTTTTGTTTTTGTTTTGGGTTCTTTCCTTGACTCCTTCTGGGTCAATTGGAGGAAGCATGTGATGATGGTGCTGCTGCTCGTGCCCTGAAACCCATTTTTCTCAATGTTATCCAATTTTTTGTTGGGTCTGTATGTACAGAGAGTCCTTGAGTGAACTGGCAGTGCACTGGTACCATGATCAAAACCCTAAAACTTGTTTGCGTTTCTTACAAGCATTCTGAATATAGCTCCCAATGAGAGACTTTCCACTATATACAATTCTCATAAATTATTTTGTCTCAACTTGGAACCAATGTAAAATTTTGGCTTGAACTCATTACTCTCTAGGCTGCAATTTTTTTTTTTATCAAATCCATTTTGCATTCAAAATATGAAAACTAAATATTTTATTATTGACCCCATACATATATCATGCGAGTATAAGTGGATAAACATATGGTGAAAAAATATTTGCACAAGTATGACACATTTCAAAGTGAAAAAAGAACAATTACCTGGGCATTGCAAACATGAGTTCATGGAAATCCTATCAACAAAATTATAATCAAATCAAATATATGTTCAAAGCATTTTCATAATGACAAATGGTGTAAATTTTCTAGAAATGTTGCAAGAGCATATGGTAAGAGTTTTTCCAAACTAATCAATGCAAATGAATAAAATAATATGTCAAAAGAAAATATATTCAACAATTACTCAACATAATTTGAACAAACCCATTAGAACCAAACAAATTGCAAAATATGAAAATGGATATATATATATATATTACACAATGATTTTGGCATAGAACATTTATACCCTTTTCAAAAGATTTACCTTCCATCAAGTAATTATATGTTTGTCATGTTATATGCCCACAGGTATATTAAGGTAATAAATTTATGCATCCAACATTGGTCATGACTAGCGTTGGGTGGATATGGCTTCATGTGGTTCATTTCATATGTATGCAGTGTTGTAATTCAAATTATTATTATTATACCTTTTCAAAAAATAGCACAAAAAGGTGCAATTACCTGTGCCTTTTCATGTTATTTTTTGAATTATGTGAAAAAAATAAATTTGAGATTGACATAAATAATGATGAACTATTGGAAACCACATGGGAACATGTGATGAAAATAAAAAGGGAGGAGGGGTATTGGACATTATTAAATTGATAAATCTTGATCTCTTTTACCATTATTCTTACCTCTTTCTCACATTTTCAGTGAAAATTAAATTAAAATTTAAATATTTATTTAACTATTAGACTACCCTCTATAAATCCAAAGGTTTTTCCTGAGGGTTCTAGATAGATTTTTCGTGGAACCCTTGTCAAATGTCAAGATTGTTATATGCATGTAACAATTTATATAATAGTTGAAGGTCAAAGATCAAAATTTCAAAGACTTGCTTTCATCTCATATGCACCACAATTGAAATTCAAGAACCTAAAAAACCTATATCTAAGCAGTTTTTTAATTTCATGAGTAGCTAGAAAGGGAATTTTTTAAAGTAGTAGATTAGTTTTTTTATCAAAAATCAAATACCCACCCAACATCACACCAAACCCCCATTAATTAATTGAAATAAGACCAAACTCCCATTTGTCATATTCATGAATATTTGTTGAAGAACCTAAACACATACCAAGCTTCACAAACAATGAAATTTGCACCCCCACCTCATTTGGGTGAAAGCATGGAACACTATACATTAAAAAAATTATTTTTATTATTTTATTACGTATCATGCATATAAGAACATGAAGTTGATATCAAAATGTGTATTTTAAATGTGTGAAAATAGTATAACAAAAAAAGATGTAGATTTATATGGACTTCATGAAATTTTTTTTGCAATTTTTTTTTAAAAAATGAACCTAAAAAGAAAATAAAACATAAAATCCAAAAAAGATGAAAAATACCTATTTGGTGGTACTTTAACACAAGATAATCAATTAAATATGCATATATTCAATTAGAATAATGCAATGATTATATTTTTGAGGTATAAATCAAAATTTTGTTTTATTTTTTATTTGTTAAAAATTATTTTATCTATATTCTGTAAAAGTTTACATTACAAAAATAACTTGTATTTTGAAATTTCTATTTTATAATTATTTTTACAATGAAAATACTGAAAATTAATGCATAATAATAATTTTTTTTAATTTGATAATTTATGTTAAATTTTTTAAATTAAAAAAAAAAATTAGTATACTAATTTTATGATGAGTTTTGTTTCTATTTTCAATTTACTTGTATCCAAGTTTGACAAGGGGTAGATGCAAGTTAGGGTGGCTCAAAAGCGGCAAGAATCCCAATTTCAAAAGTTCATATTTTAACACTAAATTGGAAAAAACATTTAAATACCAATTTTGAGTGGGCCTTATGTGGTGATTAATCAACTAATAAACTCCATATGAAAGATTACCCATTTAAACAATTCTTTGACAAACATGTTAGGGGGGAAAAAATATCAATCTAACAAAAAAATGACCAAGATACAAACTTAGAAAAATAAGGTCCAAATTTGGTCATTCAAAAGTGCATGGTTATTTGTTGGTTAAATTTATTTTTTGGTAATGGTTTTCAATCCTTTTTTTTTTCCATCATGTATTATATATTGAGTACCTATAAAAAATATTAGGATGAAATCATAACAAAAAATGCATTTGAATGTTAATGCAAAATCTAGAATATAGTCCATAGTATGCCAACTTTAAAATTCCATTACTATATGATTGGTGTATGTTTGTTGAATTTCACCCATCAATAAATATTTTTATTCAAGTTGGCAATCTTAATCCATAAATATTTTTGTCAAATTAATGATTTGACAATGCGTTTATGGCATTTGAATATTATACACTTTGCAAAAAGTCAAGAAAGGGACAAAAAATGAGCCACCTTAGCTTGCAAAGTCCCCAAGGTAAATTTGTTATATATTTTACTACATTTACACTTCAATTTAAGTTTTCAAAAGCCTAGACTAAAGAGGTTCTTTTTAAATTTATTTCTTGTTAAAATTTAAAATTGACTATTATTTTCAAAAATCAAATACCTAGCCCCACACTACTCACAACTAACATCAACAAGTTGCTTGGTTTACAATGTTAAACCTAAAGGGTTCAAATTCAAATTCTTGTGACCTAAACCAAACCGTCACCACTTTGTGGAAATGACACAAAACCCAAACTATAAAACTAGTTTTTTGACCAAAATCTTGAACAAAAATTTACATTTATTAAAGTAGTTTCACCCATACCATCATTTTAGCCTTTAGCATGTTTAGAAAATTGGGTGAAAGCACACTTAAGGTGTAACACTTTTAAGCACATGTCCATAATTGCTTAAATTAACATTGTCAAGGTAGTGTGAAAACAACATACCTTGAATCATACAAGTCATTTTACAAGTTATCATTCAAAATTTATTATAAAAAAAATTCAACTTAGTTTACATTATGGAGAACTTAAATTTGAAAGATGAACTTTTAAAATATTACTTTTGTTAAATAAAGGACTTAATAAGAAAAAACCATAATTGAAGGTACATAAAAAAAATTGGTCATCAAAATCCTCCCAAAATGTCTTCCTTGGTATCAATGTTATCACATCATATTGCCATTGAGTCCTTTACTCATGAAAAAACATTGTAAAAAGTGCATAGAATCCATATTCGTTGATTATGAATTGTAACAAATTTTTGGGTACTCCTTTGAAAGTTCATTATGTTATGACTATTCAAAAAGTATCCATGAATTCATACAATGTGATTATATTATATACAACATTGTAATGTTAATTTTTTTTTCATCCTAGTCAACTATATTTAATCACATGGCCAATTACAAATTTCAAAATCTTGCAAAAATTGCCTTGTGACAACATTTTATGGATAATGTAGTGTGTTTTCCCCCAATTTATCATATTAAAGTTAATCATAAAATTATCCCTAGTTTCACACCCTATACTATCCCCTATCTCAATTTCATGTCTTGTTTTTGTTATTCATAAAACCCTAATATCTAGGGATGAAACTATGAAAATAAAGATCAAAGATGAAAATAAAGGGTGTTTGAATTTTTTTTGGTGGCATGCTTGAAAAACATTTTTGAAAACAAATTGACACTTTTTATGAGGGTTTATTTTTGGGATTCATTGCTTCTTACAACATTGATTTTTTTTAGATTAGATTCAACTTTGTTAAATTATTCAAACCAAGCACATGGAAAAGATAGTAGGTTGTAAACCATTTCAAGCTTTTGCCTTGTGACTAGGAATTCCTTATCAAACATTGTGCACTCTAAGGATATCCTTGTCCAACTATTGGTACATCTTCAATTCATCCTTCTTTTCATCCAACTCCTTCAATCTTTTTTTTATATATTGGACCACTTTAATGATATATTTTCTTCTATTTTCTATCGACTATAATTGTAATGACATCAACAAGTCATACAACCTAATAACAAAATCCCAATAGGAGCTAAAATCAAGGGGGAGACATTTCAATTAAGCTTTTAAAAGTAAAATTGAATGAAATTTGGTTGAATAATAATGCAGATCAAAATTTGAAAGATTTAGGTTTTATATTTTTTTAGCTTGCCTATGTTTACCATGAGTTTTAAACTCCTTTTCTTGTACCCATCATAAACATGAGTATCACCAATTGCCTTGAGCAAATCAAGTCATTCATGATCCTTCATCAATGTCAATGAAAAAATTCTATAATCATCAACCACAAGAAGTATCAAAATCTATGTATGTCAACATCATCTTGTCTCTACAAGGAATAACATGCAATTAACAATGGATACTTGAAAGTTTAACAAAAAAAATATAAATATCTATTATTTGTGAATAAGGGAAAAAGATGTGGTGAAAGTGATGAAAGAGCAAACCTTCCCCTGCTGCACAATATATAGTAAGGATTTGCGCAAGAAAACCCTCCATTCCCCAACAAATTCAATTTTTCTATCGGCTTGCACCATTACACAATTACCCAACTCTAAAGAGATCAAGAGCATCATAGACGCAACATTTATGTACAAAGAAGTTGTGATTGCAACATTCAAAAAACATGAATTTGTGCACATGTGCAATAAATAGAATTGTTATTTAGAAAACATATAGAGATCTTGCAACAAGGTTTGTCCATCAAGTTGCCATTCAAAAGTTCAATCCTTGGAACTTTACAATTTGCTAAAATTTATGTCAAGTGAAACATAAATCATCCTTCTTTGCACCAATTATCCATTGTAGTTGTACTTCCTTTCTATCAACTTGACTCACATTTTCCATCAATTTAGTTTCTAGCAAATGATTATAAGGTTCATTTTAGCAAAAAAGGACATTTTACAAAATTAATTTTACCTTGTAACTTGCCCATCAACCCTTTATGATGATTTTTCATCATCATCCTTATAGTAGGCAATTGAGTGGTTTTGAGTTTAATCTATGTTTTCATTAAATGTTTGTAAAAGGATCGAACGGCTTGTAAGAATAATTCATAGGAATTTGATTATCAATATTATCAAACATAATTTCCAAATGTGCAAAGGAAATTTGATGTCCTTCCCCCTCTTATCAAAGAAATGGTAGTATATATGAAACATATTGGACCATTTAATGCCTTCTAAGAAAATCGAGTGAATTAAAAAAGATGCATAGTGTTGAATAGAAGCAAGAAAGTAAGAGGCAAATTAAGCTAGTTAATTTATGTGAAGCAATGTTTGTCTATCTTCAACTCATAAGTTATGTAATAGATCACTCAGAACAGATTTGATGACTCCATTAAAAAATCCACACAACTGGACATGTTATAGAGATACCACAAGATGGAAGGAAGAGAGGATCAAGCTTCTTGTGAGAAGAAGAAGAATAATAAATTTTGCCAATAATGCATCAGACAAAATTTGTCTAATGAATAAGGAATCAGGCCTAATTTTTTATTTAGAATTATAAAAATGTGTGAAAACCAGAACAACACGGTTTTAAAAAATTGGAGGACCAAGTCCAAACCTACCCCAAAAAAACAAAAGGTGTCAAAGTCAAAACCACAACCAAAAGTTTTCTTCAGAAGGAAGAATGAGCCAACAATGGTAATTACCCATGATCCGGACGATTTGGTCTAGTGCAACATTGTTCATTTAACCTCAACTAGTGATCCTTACCTAACGAAAATCCCTAATTTAATTCAATTATCAAGATACATTATGTCATAACGGACAGATTAAATTGAATCGTCCATATGGAAAAACGAAATGAGCCTCTTCAAAATGAAATATGCCTTTGCATTTCAAAGAGACATTATTATCATTGATGATATACCCTTGCCTTATAACTAGAAAATCAATGGTCGGGTGAGGTAGAGACCCAAAGAAGACTTGTCCATTATGCGATGTAAGGGGATTAAAAGGAGGCCGAAAAGGCCAATTGATTAAGAATGGTTTGTTGGATTTATGGTTTTTACATTATTTCACCTTAATTGTACTTGTGTAAGGGTCACAACATCGGGCCCAATTCACCTGGAGGAAACATACATCTTTGTCCCAAGTTGTGCAATTATAAATTGAAGACTCAATCCGCATTTGGTGTAAATTTTAGTTTAAAGCAAATTAAAACCTCGAGGAGAGAGCATGTTTCCTAATAGGAATTTGTTCATCAATTTCCGTTTGAATAGAACCCAAATAAACTCTAACATTTTGCTACCATCAAATTTGCTACCATCAATCCATGCACAATGGTCTCTATTCTTGTGTATGGATTGGAACGCTTCGGAGAAGAGTGAGTTCCATGTTGAATCCTGGGCCTAGACCCAGCAAGAATCCAAACTCGCTTCCCATTCCCGTAGTGGACGCGCCCAAGCGAATGGAGCGTTGCCGCATCTCGTCCAACACGAACAAGCAAGTGGGGCTAGATATGTTGCCGAAATTCTCCAGTATGTCCCAACTCGGCTGCAGCTTCTCCTTCTCCACACCCATCGCCTCTGCGACCACTTCCAGAATCTTGTACGCTCCCGGATGCACTACCCAAAACATATCTCTGTTATCCGGGTTGCCCACTAGCTTCTTGCCTTCGGATGTGAGCTCTCCCAAATGTTTAGCAATCAGTATGGGCACTGTGTCTTTCTCCAGTTGCTGGAACAAACCCGCCTCCGTGATCCTTCCTTTAAGCGCGTGCTCGCTGTCTGGGACTGCCATCTGCGTCGACCAGTACATCTCGTAGATGGGTCGTTCCACTTCTGGTAGTGGGTCGGCCCCTATGACGAGAGCAGCTGCTCCGTCTCCCAATGTCACGTGTGCGAGAAAGCCGTCCACCTTGTAGAGTGTGTCTTGGTTCGGGGCCCGGAAGTTCATGACCGTGTTGGCTTCTGCCACCACGACGAGTACGCGAGCACCCTTGGTGCTCTCGGCGAGATTCCTGGCAATCCGCAGCACGGCGCCTCCTCCCCAGCAGCCTGTCTGGTACAAGCATACTCTTTGTACAGTCGGGCGCAGGCCCAGCATCCTGGCGATCTTGAGGTCGGCTCCAGGGATGGAAGTAATGCTGGTCGTTGCCAAGACCATATGTGTGATCTCGTCGCGGGATTGTCCCCACTCCTGGATAGCCTTGACTGCAGCCTCGTAGCCGATCTCGGGAACAACTTTGTTCGCAATCTCATTGCGTGTCGTCAAACTGTCGTCCCAGTAAGTGAGAAGCTCCGGATGAGCCTTGAAGATTTCTGGGGTTAGAAAGGTGTGGCGTTTCTTGATGCATGAATTATCACCTGAAGGAAAGAATCAAGGAACATCACCCAATTCAGAAACTGAAATTGGACATTACACATTTTGCAGGTTGGCAGAAGCCTCGACCTATCAAGCGCGCGCATTCTACCTGCTAATTCTTTAAGAACCAATCAAGAACTTCTAAAGATCTTATGTCTTGGGAAGTCTTGTATTCGCCTCACATATTTGTTTTCGAGTATACACTTACACATGCGTTTGAACTTGCCCTTGAGCACGACATCGTCACCAACATTGCAAAGCTCGAACAACTTGTCATGGTAGGTATCCTGCTGGATGACGGTGGGAGGGTACGCGGTAGCTATAGCCAAGACGCATGCGGGTCCTTCTGGACGTGGCACCAGTCGACCAATTCGTTGCTGCTGCTGCTGCACTGGAGCACCTCGCTGCTCATCAATCCCATTGTTGTCAGCAGATGGCGGCGCCATTGTATATAGATCTGCAAACCCAAAAAAACGAAACTCTTCACAAAAGTCCCCAAAAATCCACAACAAGCTCTTCCGAACTTGAGAAACCTGGATGCAGTGTAATGTTACAAATTTAGATGATCAGACAAATTAATTGAGCAAATGTAGCTTGCAGATCTTACACAAATCTTCACAAGTCTAACTAGTGATCAATTGTGAAGCTTGAAGAAACATTGCAAGCAATGGGTATGCTTATATTGGGTATGCAACGGAAGAAGATCATCAGTCACTCTTGTAGATCACAAGACTTGCTCAAGATTCGGCAAGTCAGTGAAGGGCTGACCCTTTTTTCCCAGCTTCTACTGCGAGACTGACTCTTAGGTGACTGACTTCCCGCCGGCTTCTATGACCTTGAGCTAACTTCCTGCCTTTGCAAGTCCTCTCTGCTTCTTCTCGGACGGAAAACTGTAACCCTAAATTGAGCGCCACAAGAATGAGAGGTTTCTTTTTTTCTTTTTTTTTTGTGGTAGATTTTGTGTTGTAGCCAAAGTGGCGATGATCCACATTAAAAGGTTTAGCAAAATTTTGGCGACAAGATAAAAATATGAAAGTAAAATTTCAAAAATATCCTTCTAATAATTTCTAGCTACTTGAACAACAATGTTTAGAAATCTGAAAAAAAAAATTCTTAAATTTAGGTTGAATTATGGCTATTGAAAATCTCAAAAAGCAAATGTTTTCTTTTCAATTTTAGCTTTTAAAGTGTCTCTTATTCTTTCATAAAGTCTTTCATTGACTACACAAGTTTCATAAAATTGACTTGGGTGTTTGAGGACCAAAGGTCTCTTATTCTTTCATAAGTCTTTCATTGACTACACCAGGTTTCATAACATTGACTTGGTCTTTTGATTCTTTCATAAGCCCCTTTTTATTGACTACACACAAAACGCCAATCACAGGTTCTTCCTCAAACACCCAAGTTGATTTGGCGTTTCTGTATATTATGCACAAATAGGCCAATCTCTCATGCAATTCAATTCATAGTGGTTCTGATGATGCAGGGATGATGATGATGATCAAAGAAAGAAGACTTTGGGGGGGCCAAGAAAGCATCTAGATTTTATGTTTAGGGTTATGTTTTCCTCTCCTCCTTACAGAGATGAAATATGGTGGGGACTCACTCAATGATCCAGTGTGCTTTTTCATGTGGATTTTAGGCATCTTGCAAAACTGAAAAGGGGGCGGCCTGAGTAAAAGGTGCTTGATATATATTTTTTGTCATTAAATTATTACTTTAATGCCAAAATCCAACAACCAAGAAGAGAGGGAGGCCAGCTCTATTATGGATGGCCGGGTTCTTGTTGCTGCTCACAGCTATGGTGAGTATCCTATATTTGCCATCCATTGTTAGGCTAGGGACTTCTGTCACCATTACATATTGCACTCTGTGCCATAGCCATTGCTGAATCCATTTGTGTATATACCATAACACAAGGCCAGCTTCAACACACAACTGTCGAATAATTAATTACATTTGAAGATTCGATGTCAAAAAGTATAATATTCTTGAATATTCTAAAAAAAAATTTAAATAGTTTCCTTCACAAGATTTTGTTCTGTGAAAACAAATTTTTATTTCAGAGTTTCAGATGCAACATTGCAGTGGGAGCAACTATGGTGTTCACCCAGTGGAGCTTGGAACCCAACCACCTCCGTGGTCTAACCTGCTGGAAGGTGGTGTCCAGAAGGAGCTCTTATTGTAGAGATTGGCATCCAAATTCTACAACATACAAGCCAACAAATCAAAACTTGCATTTGCAGAAAGTAGTTCACTTTCTCACTTGTGCACTCCACCAGCTAAGCTTTCGAGGATGATTATGGTTGCCAAGGTTTTTTGTGCAAACATCAGTAGTAGTTTGGCAGGCCTCCATCTTAGAATTTGTCTGCAGGGTATTGGTATGAACTTGCCTGTTGGGACCAGATACAGGAAATTGTGGAAAATTTTGATGTTATTTTTTATGCAATAAACTGTGCAATTTTGTGGCATTAATGCAGTGCTTTAACCTCTCACCACAAATTCTTATGCAAGCGGAAGGTGGTGACTTGCTACCAAGCATGGGAATTGACAAAATTGACTTCCTACCCATTGTTTAGAAATGGGATGATCTTTTTCTTCTGCGCCCCTTCTCCATGATGATTCCCT